>Ga0209023_10000024_pt1 | contig 293818 bp, 251 predicted proteins | sample LakOneMetagenome_FD_187468 | JGI IMG/M metagenome (GOLD analysis project Ga0209023, IMG submission 187468) | Freshwater and sediment microbial communities from Lake Erie, Canada (SPAdes) (version 2) | ecosystem: Environmental > Aquatic > Freshwater > Lentic | place: Lake Erie, Canada... | reverse complement strand
AGATAACAGAAGCTGAACTAAATCAACCTAAAAACTATCAATATAAAAGTGAGTGAGGAGGTGAGTCAAAAAGGCTGTCCATCTGAAATCCTTACTGGAAGGGTGGTGAGATGATTTTTTACAGTCCCGTCCGGTCCGCAAATCCCCTGGTTATATACCGGGGGATTTTTAGTTTAAGGTACTCCATGCAATATCTATTTGGGGCTAAAAACACCTGTATTTCCACCAATTACGCTCCGGGTGCCGCTGTAGAAGCCAAAACCGGCATTTGTTTAAACTCAGGATTTATCAAGATCATGCACTGTAATGCAGCCATTCTCTTCAACAATAGCAAAACTGTTTCTTTGTGGTACTGATAAAATACCTGCAATGACAGAGGCTGTTCGCTGCTCGTATATTAATCGGGGTATACCATCAGTTATTTCAAAAACAACGGCTTTTAATTTTTCAGCAATTACAAACCTGTTTGAATTGAGGAAAATGATCTGCCGGGGTATCAGTTCTTCGGCAAAATAGAGATTGGTAAAATTAAGCTCACCTTTAAATGGCTTGCAGATGCTGCAACCTTTGTTGGTGCTTACCACAATATAAAAATCAGATCCCGGGCCGGATGCTGCCATCATGCGGATGCCCGTTAAAAGTTCAATGGCTTTTACACCGCCGGTTGATGAAATGCTGATCAGCCTCATGTCGGTATAAGTATAATAGTATCCGTCATTAAAAAACAATGCCTGGCCCGGGTAGTTACGAGCTCCGCTTACAGTGCCGGATACCAATGCACAATTAACAGATAGCAACAGGGTGCCATCCATGCTGTATTGCTGCAGTGTCATATCGCCTCTTTCCATTTCAAAGCGCCTGATATTGCCTGTTTCATCTATAAGGAACTGCTGCGGCGCAGCAAGCATCCAGGCAAGCGATCTTATTTCCAGGTCTTCGCTGAAATATTTGTTTTTGATCAGTTGCCTGTCGGAAAAAACGATCCCTTCACTATTGTGCAGTATGATATCTTTACTGTAATGAGGCGCTGTTATAAAACAGAGGCTGGTAAAATCTTTGATCTCCTTCTCCCAGGAATAATATTCAATATTACCGTACCAATTGGCCCGGGCCAGGTGCAGCTGGTTATTTTTGATACCCACTGCAATAAACTGGTTGCGGTAGCAGGTGGTAGCTTTCCAGCCAATGGTTTTATCCAATTGAATGTCTGCGGTGATGGTATCTGGCTGCAGCCTGCGGTTGCTGCTACTGGCATAGCGGCTGGTATCTGAACCAATGAGTTTATTACCAGGCAGAAATTTTTTCAGGCTGTGCAGGTTTTGCATATTACCTTTTTTTGCTTCCTGGTGCAGTATTTCGTAAGCAATCTCCTGGTTGTTGTGCAATACTGCTTCGCTGCCGGTTTTGCTGTTCACATATTCCAGCACATGTAATAAGGGCAGTTGTTTTCTTTCGCTGGTGTGTTCTTTATAAATATGGTTTACTGCAGCTTCTACCTGCTCCTGGTCTTTATTTATTATGATATCGAAATATTTTTTAAGGCAGGGTTCGTGCTGGTAATTACCCTTCCAGCCCTGTAATAATATTCCTTTGGCTCTTTCTTCCTGCTGCATTTTTTCCTGTACCACCCGGGCTGCATCCAGCAGGTTATCGGCTCCTACTTTTTTAGTTACGCAGGATTCATAATACAGGTGTGCATTATTTTCCTGCTGTATCTGCAGGTATAGGTCGCCCACTTTTTCATCTTCTTTCAGGTCCTTATAAAGTTCAATGGCTTCGGTATATAATTCGCCTCTTTCCAGGCATGCTGCAGCAGCGGTCATATTTTTAAGATGATCTTTATACAGGGCAGCGGCTTCCCGGTGAAAATTGCCCTGCTCCAGTGTTTTGGCGGCATTGTAATAATCGCCCAGCAAGTGGGCATAAACGTAGGCAGCTTTCTTAAAATCTTTTTGTGCTATCTCTTTTTGCGCTGCGTTTAAATACTTGGTACGCAGCTCGTGGTAATAGTTGCTGGTATCCCAGGCATCAACCAATCTTCCTCCACCCAGGCTTCCCAGGTTAAAGTTTACTGACCTGCGGCCAAGAATGGATGATGATGGAGCCTGTTTACCACGATCAAAGTAGGGAGAATTAAGTGGTATGGCATATTGCAGCGCTTCATTGGTATCTTTTTCAAAGAGATCTGAAAGCCTTTTTAATTCTTTATCTCTTTTCTTTTGTAATTCATCCAGGTTCTTTTGTAACCAGCTTTGTAATTGCTGCAGCAGTCCCGGGTTTGATGAAGTATTTCCGGAATAAACGGATGTTGCAGATTTTGGAAAAAGATCAAACAGTTTTATTACGCCCAGCAGCGGCACGAACAGGAACAGCTTTGCTACATTGAGTATGTTTTCCAATACCGGATTTGTTTTTTCTTCAGGCGGGATGATTTCTTCAATAGGCTTTTGCCCGATCGCTGTTTTTATTTCATCCATTATGTTTTCAGCAGAGCGGGGAGTTACAATGATCTGCTGAAGTTCGGGTTTACCTGCAAGCCCCGGATCGGCCAGGGTCCAGTTGCTCTGTTTTATGGTTGGATACACAAACAGATCTGAGATATTGACAAAGCTGCTTTCTTCAAAACCAACCAGCCCGATAGTAGGATGAAAAACCTGGATGGGCCAAAGTAACAGGCGGTCAAGTTCGGCAACGGCAAGCTGCGGAAAAAGTGTTGCATGGCAGGGGATATATAATTTGTTGCTGATGCAGGCATAAGGATGCAACAGGTCGATCTGCCTTACTGATGCAGGATTGTTGAAGATTACAAAAAGCCCTGCAGGGTCTATACAACTTACAGATTGTGGCAGGATATAACAACTTAATTCACCGGGACTAATCTGCCAGCGATCTATTTCTTTCAGCCATGCTGTTGTACTGTTGCCATACAGCAATGCGGCCGCCACAGGCAATTGTGCATCGTTATTATATCTTAGTTGCAGTTCCATCATTGTCCAATCCTGTCGATAAATTTCTGAATATAATTGTTATAAAATTTTTCGGCAGTTAGAACGGTTACCGATTTTTCAGTTATATAATAGTGATAACCACAGGAATTGTTGTCGGATGCCCAGCAGGTTGTGGTTCTGCCCAGTATCATGACGATGGTTATTTCGGGCAGGCTTTTATCTGAGCTTCTTAAATGCAACAGGCCCCTGGGGTCAATAATAGCTTCGCTGCCATCATTCCATGTCCATACATTAAAACCCAGGTTTTTGTTCTGAAGAAAATTCTGGCTTTCTCCCGTAAGCGTAGCTTCCTTGTTTTTTGCTATCCTGTCCTGGTTATTCTTAAAGCTGATGTATGCCAGGTTACTAAAAATCAGTTCGTGCTTACCCAGCACCAATTTACCACCGGTGTTGATATGCACATTCTTTACCCGGTAAAACACATTTGAAAAGGGATCAAAGAATCTGTTGAAGTCATATTTACTAAAAAGACGAAACTGATCCTGCGTAGTTTCGGTGATCATATTATGTAATGAACCCTGCTCTTTTTTCTGAACAATCACGCAGGCAATACAATCATATATAAAAGCGCCGGCAGTGGATTCGATGTAAAATTTATTTTCTTTAAAAGCGGCACGGGTAATATCTCCCAGTTCAAACGGCAGTTCTGTTAACGAAGATTGCAGGTCGTCCCATCTTATCTTATATAGCTTCAGTAATTTTCGCAGCGGGTTACTTACCAGGATATTCACTTCTTTATTGCTGTCTACACCAATAGTGTAAACCCCTTTTTCTATAAAAGGTAACAATTCTATCAGGCCCCTGTCTTTACTAACCGTCAACATCACCCGTTGTGTTTCGCTGATAACCACGGCGCCGCCATCCAGGCCTGCGGGAATAAACATTTTTTCGGGAACCGGCTTTATTCTTATATGCGGATAATACAGGGGCGAAGGCTTTTGTGTTAAGAATGCAGGAGCATCGCCAATGGTTCTTTTTGCCTGTTGTGTTTTGGGTATTGATAGCAGTTCATCAACATCAATTTTAGCATGGCTTATTAATTTACTGATGCCGTTGATACATTCAAACAGCTGCAGCTCGCCGGTATCGGTTACAGTAACAATAAAACTGAGTAAATGCTTTATGCTGGCAAAATGAACATAGAATGCTGGATGATGTAAAAGCCGTGCATGGGTGATAAAAATAAATTCATGGCCGGCAGTTGCGGCCAGGGATGCTACCAAAGCTTCCAGTGCCATGCCGCAGTGCAAATCAGGATCAAGCATTTCAAGCGCCTGTATTACGCCATGCTTGCTGTTAAGTGAAACAGAAGTACTGGTATTGCCGCCCAATGTAAATGCTCCCATCAGCTCCACATGCTTGTTTTGTTGAGCGCATGCAAGTGCGGCAGCCAGTGCAAACACACGGGCAGTACCCCACATTTTCAAAGTGGTGTCTATTAAAATGATGCGCTGCATTTTGGGATGTTGCGGAGGCTCTTCTCTTCTAAAATAGAGGGCTTCATTATTTACCAGCCTCGCCATCAGCAATTCATCATCGTGTGCCAGTTCGCTCAGTAATAGTTTATCGTAATTGCCACGGTTGGTTATATCTGATATGCCGCCAAAAGGCTGATCGCTGCTGCCTTTTGATTGCATGGGTATATTTAAAGCTGCTTCCAGGCGTTTTGAAAGCCTGGCCAGGCCTGCAGTTTGTGGATCCTGCAACAGCCGATCGTATAAGGATCCTGTTTCTGTTTCAGGTAACAGATCGGGTATTGCTGTTGGTATTTCATCCAGGCCTGTTCTTAGTTTTACAGTAAGGCTTTGCAGGGTAGGATATTTTTGCAGGGCAGTGCAGAAGTATAAAAGACAATTGATAAAGTCTCCCTCTGAACATGGCTCAGAAAAATAATGATAAACATTTTGATCCATTCTGCCTCTGTTCAATTCATCAATGGCATCCCGCAGCCTTTGATTATCAAAAGTGAATGAAGCACCTGCAAATACTTCGTAAATAAGATGCACCCTTTTTTGTCCTGTTCTCAGATTTTCGGGAAGTGCTGTAACTATTTCCAGGAATTTCAGCGTATACTTCAGCGTTTTGTGCAACTGGCTGCTTTCATCATTGCCCGTAAACTTTTTTACTTCACTAAAAAGGAGAGCAATGTCCTGCATTTGCAGAGGCCTGGCACAGGCTGTTAGCAATAATAATAATGGACTTAGCGGCGGAAGCCCTGAATTCACCTGTTTTAAAAGGGCAAACAGGTCATCGCGATAACAAATGGTAGAGCCGTTGGCCCATTGAATTAATGTTCCATTCTCTGTCCAGTGCCAGAAATGGTCTTTAGGTGCCCTGAAATATTTTATGGTATGGTTTTCTACCGCTATCATTTTCTATAAAAAGTAATACAGATAGTTTTTTATTAAACAGTGATTGATGAAAGCCTTACAGCACTTCTTTTTGCAGAAACTATATAAGCAAAGTCAATTTTTTCGCAGCTTCCATCGGTATCAAAAATCAAAAGTCCGTCCTGCTGCGGATTTAATTTTTCATTGATGAAAGAAACTGCCATTGGTATTTCCAGATCATACCCGCAGGGCAATAAAATATTACCGGCCTTCCAGTATTCTTTTCCGGGAATTGATGGCAACGGTGTGCCAATAATCAGCACTTCGCTTTTTTGCGAAACGGCAAATTGTAATTGAGCCAGCCTGATAGCCGGCGCTGTTTCTGCGTATGCTTTCCATTGCTGCAGCGTGGTTACCAGGGCTGTTCCTTTTTTACCAGTGTCGGATGGCAGAACTTTAATAGCGGCGTATTCTTCCATCTTTGCAGGCAAAGCAGCTACAGGAATATGTATGCTGATAAATTCGGCAATAGGTTGCCAGCTTAATTGTGGCAATACCGCAACCGGCGTTACACTTCCGGGTGCAAATAACAGGCCGTTCTCATCAACATAATAACTGTGTTTGATGGGCAGTTGCCTGATCGCTTTATCCGTTTCGCCTGTATCATACAATCCCCTCAGCCAGATATTGTGTTCATCTGCAGCCAGCTTCAGGTCGGCCATGGAGCGGATATTGCCCAGGCTGTCTATATTTTTTTTATCAAGTGTAAAGATCAGTTCGTACATAAAAACTAAGCTGAATGAATGATTTTTTGCCACAGTGCATCAATGGGTTGCTGTACATAGTTTCTTTGCACTTCGTTGCTGATCCACTCGCAGCGCCCATTTAAATAACGAAGCCGGTCTTTGATCATGGTCCTTTCTGCCATAGGCAGTGCAGCATCCTCCCATTTTTTATCCATGGCTTCTACCTCCTTAAATATCTCATCGGCATTGGGTAAAACATTTTCTGTTGCACGGGGATGATGATTGGTTTCGGTTTTATCTGCCTCTATTACTGAGTTGATGATACCGGCAATGATCTCCTGCTGATCTTCATTATCCCAGATATAACGCATCACCCACATGTCGGATATAATGGCTGTTTTTCTTTTACACAATAATGCACTGGCAGCAATAAGCCTTTGCAATTTTACCGCCCTTCTGTCGCTTACGCCTACACCTGCATTGCGCAGCATTTCCACCAGGTTAATATAAGCAGGCCTTATCTGCTCCAGGTCAACCTCGCCAATCATGGATTGTATCAGAAAAATATCTTCGGCACTTATTTCCGGATTGTCTGTCATCGCTTTCTGTTCCAGTTTCCAGCCGGCAGTTAATACATTATTTAAAAGGGCAGGGTCTACATAATCGCATTTTACGCGTATTAAAAAGCGATCGAACAAAGCATGCAATGCCTCATCTTCGGGCAGGTGGTTGCTGGCACCTACAATCATCACTACGGGCAGCGGCCGGTTCTCACGCCCCCTTCTGAATACTTTTTCGTTGAGTACCATCAGCAGGCTATTTAAGATAGCGCTGTTGGCATTCAGCAATTCATCCAGGAAGATGAGATTGGCTTCGGGCAACATGCCTTCGGTGTTGGTTACCAGGTCGCCTTCTCTTAATTTTCTGATATCAAAGGGGCCAAACAATTCGTTGGGTTCTGTAAAACGGGTGAGCAGGTACTCAAATGTTTTGCCGTTGATCAGTTTAGATAATTCCTTTACCATGGCACTTTTGGCTGTGCCCGGCGGACCCAGCAGAAAAAGATTTTCACGCCCCGCCAGGCAAATACCCATCAGGTCGATGATATCATCCTTGCCCACAAATTTTTCTTTTAAATGCGACAGTATGCTGTTGAGGTGATCGATCAACAGTATATGTTTTTCTGTTGCGTTATTCATTGATTTCGTTTTTAAATATTGATGCGGCCTGTGGCCAGAATGTTTCAAGATGCAGGCCTGCTGCTGATAAAATATGTGCTTTGGTTTCTGTTCCGTAAATTCTTTTTATATCCCTTGCTATAATCAGCCGGTCGGTATAGGCAATGCTTAGCGACTCATCTGAAAAGATGATGGCTTCGTTGCTTATTTCATCTGTGTTAATACCAATGGATGAAAATGGCCAGGCAGCAGCCGTTTGCTCTAATGCCTTCACCAGCACATCGGCAGGGGAGAGGCCTTTTGCAAGTTGTAACAGAGCAGGAAGGTAGCGCAAGATAAGATCGGCGCTGTATATGGCAGCCGCATCCATGCTTTGGCTGTAGGGAACTAATTTTTCTTTGATCACTTCCTCTCCTTCGTCACGCAACACGGTGAGTTGTACGGCTGTGTAAAAATATTTTGCAGCCCATAATGCAGCCTGTTCATTAAATGCAGGTGCCATGAGCGGCATCTCCTGTGCATCATCATGATAATATTGCTGAAGTAATTGTACCGCCTCCTGCTCATCTTGCGACGTAAAAGCAGTGATAGCTGGCTGAACAGTTACCGAACCTGTTGTTAATAGTTGCTGTATAAAATTGCTTAGTTCCATTATTACGGATGTTGCATAAAGTTAATACTGCCCGTTGAATATAGGTCCGATACCCGGTTATTTATTTCTGCCGGTTTCGCCGGGATACAGGCTATGCACGGGCTGGCTTTGCCAGAATTGCTTGGTATTGATATCCATAAGGCTGAGTTTGCCATAGAATGCTGCGCCGGTATCCAGGTTCCATACATTACAGCCTTGCATAGGCTCGGTCACATCGTAATAAAGTGTTGGTGTATGACCAATATAAATTTCATTGAACAGTTTTAAGCGCTTGGGAAAAAGCAGTGAATCTTTTTTTATCCGCTTGTCCATGGTAATGGCCATTTCCCAAAGGGTTCTGTCCCAGCTGAAATTGGAATTGTGAAATTCTTTTTGCGGGCCATGCATAGAAGTGAAACCGGCATGTATAAAAAGCCGGTTCTCCTCATCAACGCAATAGTAAGGCATATGTTCCAGGAAATTGAGATGCTGTAATTTTTTTGCATCATCAGCCGCTGCATAACTATTAACTGTAGGTATGCCACCGTGCAGCAGCCAGGTTTTATCGGCTTCTCCATTTCGCAGCCATGCTTCGCACCATACATCGTGATTGCCTTTTATAAAAATGCATTCATTGGTTTCATTCAGTTCTATCATGAGGTCAATTACACCTGCAGATTCACTCCAGCCATCTACATAGTCGCCTAAAAAGATCAATTTGTCTTCGGGAGTTACTTTGGCATTTTGAAATACCTGGTGAATGGCTTTTAAGCCGCCATGTATATCGCCTATTACCAAAGTACGTTTCATACTGTAATATATTGAACCGGCACGGAATCAACAAGCCATACGCCGTTATCCGATAAATAAAATAAAAAGCCCGCTGCCGCCATGGCTTTGGCATGGATATTTAAAATAACAGGGTTGCCATGCCTTGCTCCAACTGCCCTGGCGGTTGTAAGAGTTTCACTTAAATGCACATGCTGTCTTTGTTGTTTGGTTAAGCCGGTTTTAAGTATGCTCTTCAAAAATCTTTCGGTAGTGCCGTGGTATAAAATATCAGGAGGAAGCAGGGGCTTTAAATTTAATTCAACTTCTATGCTGTGGCCCTGGCTGGCCCGAATCAGCGTTTTATCTTCATTAAAAGCAAAACGTTTTTTATCATTGGTTTCCACAACAAGATCGATGGTTGCTGCATCTACTGCAGTGCCGCTTTCGTTTATTTTCTGTATCAATTCATCAACCTTGGCCCATCCATTGGCATCCAGCTGCAAACCGATGGTTTCTGGTTTGTGGCGAAGCACCAGGCTGAGGAGTTTGGAGATATGTTTAAGATGTTGTTGCATGATTGGTTTTTAATAAAGTTCTTACTTCCATCAGTGCAAAACCCAGCAAATTGGTTCCTTTCCATTTATGCGGATCTGTTTCATATGCTTTGGTGCCAATACCCCAGATCTTATCAAAAGGGCTTGCTTCCACAATTACAGCCTCACCAGTACTCAATAAAAAATCCTGTAAAGAAGGTTGCTGAGAAAATTTATGCAGGTTACCTTCTGTCACAAATGAGCATGCATTTGAACTCCATATTGTGGCATCAAAATTTTTTACGAGGCGTCCCAGTTTTTTGGCTTTAGCGGGGCTATCGGTCGTAATAATATTCTGGTACTGCTCCAGGTCGTTAAACAGCATTGCTTTCTTCGCCATCATCCAATGTTCTGCGGTGGGGTAATGAACGCTATCAACTGTAAAAGGTGCGGGCCACCACTGGCTTAAGCATGATTTATCTGTTACACCGGCAACCTTTGCTGTATGTCCCCAAAAGAATAAATATTCCGGTTGATAACCATTTTCTATTTGTGATTCTAACCAGTTAATTGAATATTTCATTTTTCAACAGTTTTAAACAAGCGGTTACACAGATCTTCGATATCACCTGCTCTTGCAATTTTTCTTGTCCAGCCTTTGGGTATATCATCGTAACCATACAGCAGACCGGCTAAGCCGCCGGTAACACATCCAGTTGTATCGGTATCTGCTCCCAGGTTAACCGCTTTTAAAACCGCATCGGCATAATTGCGGGTGTTTAATATACACCACAGCGAAGCTTCCAGCGTATGTAATACATAGCCGCCGGAATGGATCGCTTTTTCTGCTTCCTCTTTAATATTGCCTTTTAGTATCCTGCCGAAGAGTTCCAACTCCTTTGGATTGAATTGATTTTCTGCGGCAAATGAATTTACAGACCGTTGTATATTTCTATATGCAATATCCTTAGGCTTGCCTAGCAAAATTTCAAGCGCAAATTCAAGGTAAATAAAGCAGGAAAATACTGAGCGGAAATGTGCATGAGTAACAGCACATACTTCTTTGATCTTTTTATATCTTTCTGCAACAGGAAGTTCTTTAATTGTAAAAATTAAAGGCATTATACGCATCAATCCTCCGTTGCCATTGTCATCTTCCATCATGCCACCGGATAGTAGCGGAGAGCAGCCTTTGATCAGCCTGTCAATAGCAAAACGAGTAGCACCGCCAATATCAAATACTTTATGATGAGCACCCCAGTAGCCTTGCTGTTTCCAGTTCATGAAATTGAGGGCAATGTCATCCAGGCTATATCCTTTGCTCAAACTTTCAGCCAGGCAAAAAGCAAGGCTGCTGTCATCGCTCCATGTTCCTAAGGTTTGATTCCAACTACCAAAGCCTGTCATACCAGTGATCGGTGATCTTTGCAATTGTTCCCTTGATTTGAATTCGACCGGAACTCCCAAAGCGTCGCCAATTGCAAGACCAAATAAAGTTGCCCTAATTGTATTGATCATTATCCTTAGTTTTATTTTAATCCAATGCTAGTTTCAATTTCCTCGTCATTTATTTCAATCACTTCTTCGCACGGCACCAGTAGATCTTCTAAATTGTTAGCAATTACTTTTTCATGAGCCGCTTTCACAAATTCAGTTATATCCTCGATTTTAACGATCCATTCTGTGCAGAATTTTTTAAGGATTGTACCCTTCATTCCCAACTGAATAGCTTTACGCTCTTGTTTATTTCCGAAAGGATCATGATCGGGATCCCATTGCAAACGTACTTCAGTTTGTTCGAGCGCTGCCTTCCAGTTCTCTGGTGTTTTGTACACATCTTCCTGGTAAGATGAAAACGTAGCCTGTGTTAATATGGTTTTAAAATGAATAAGAGGCAATGTGATCCTTAGAATTCTTTCCTGCTGTTCTTTGCTGGCCCAGCCTGCACGGTACATCATCCACAGGAACCCTGGTTTTATCCAGCTCATGCGGTTAAAGCTGTAGGCTGGTCCGCCAAAATGTTGATTGGCCACTGCATAGTCTGCTATCTGCTGATTGAATGCCTGGTACACGATGATATTTTCTGCTTCCCTGCAGCCAATTATATACCGGCCGCTTTTGGGGAGTCTATTTTTTTGTACTAAATAATTTTCTGTTTTCATCTTTTAGATTGATTAAGCAGAAACTTATTCTGCCAACCTGGCTCTTATTTCTGCCAGTGTAAATTCCTTTGTTATTCTTCCGTTTTTAAAAACGGTTTTTAATTCGCTTTCTGCTTCTTCTTCCCAGCTCACTTTATCGTACAATACATAGCGGCCATTTTCCTGCTGCACATTCAGTAAACCGGTGGCCGATCTTTTGGTGCCATCGTCGGTTACAGGGTTCTTGAATATCTCCCGGCCTTCGCCATCTACTACCACATAAGTTGCTTTCATGGCGGTGCCAAAAGTATCACGGGTATTGTATTGATAAGTAAAGCTGCCAATACCAAATACTACCTGGCTGGCAAAACCTTTTGCTTTCAGTCCTTCACAGATCTGTGCAGCTCTTTCCAGGTTAATACTGTCGCCGTAAATGGCGCCAATATGCTGATCGAGCAGTTTATATCCCTGTGCTGTGATGCTGCCGCCAAAAACATCCCATAATAATTCAACCACACCTTTTTGTTCGGCTTCAGTTTTTCCTTCAGGGTTGCCACAAATAATTTTTACAGGGTCTCCACTATCGGGGCGTATCACTACTTTGCCATCACGCTGCAGAATGTTTTCTTTCAACGCCGGCAAATATTCAGTACATACTTTCCAAAGATCCCAGGTATCACTTACTATGCTTACAATACCTGCAGGATATACTTCGGTTACCAGGCGTTTGAATGTTTCCAGTTCTCCGTCTTTGCTGCCGCTACACATTACGCTATGCTCGGTTGCTGCAACACTTCCGCCGATCAGTTCTTTATCTGCATTTGCATTGTAATATTGCTCCAGTGCATCAATGGCAGGAATGGTATCGGTACCGGCGAAACTGAGTAAGTGCCCCATACCGCTGAGTATTGCCGTTTCCAGCGAACTCATTCCGCGGAAAGAAAAGTCGTGCCCCTGCCATTGCACAAATTCAGCAGGCATGCCTGTTTCAGCGGCATAGCCATTCAGCAGTTTGCGATAAGCGTGGGCAATACTAGCACTGGTGCAAGGTTGCCAGATAACAGCACTCAGTAAGGTTTCTAAAAAATTGGTGAGCCAGTAAAATTCGGGCAATGTATTTACGATGGTTATGCAGGGAACCCTCATGGGTACTTTACTTCCTTCGGGTAATGCCTTTATTTCAATGGGTAAATAACCCAGATCGTGCAGGCTCTCCAGGTGATTGTAAGTTGGTAAACCTGCACCCAGTGAAGTGCTGATCCTGCGTTTATAATCAGCCATCACTTTTTCTTTAGGCTGATGAAAAAAGTTATCGTTGAAATAAGCAAGCAGGTATTCTTTGATAAAGTACTGCATGCCAAAGAACACCATTTCATCAACATCTTTTAACCGGCTGCTGCGTGGTGTTAGGTTACTGTACACCAGTTCTGTTTTAGCAGGATATTGAAATACATGGCCTACTTTATAATAATCTGTCAGTAAAAATGGATTCGTTTTCATGTTCAGGTTTTAAAGTGTTTGTAAAATTGTTCATGCAAAATGCTGCAGCGTTGTTACAACAGGAGAGTGGTATGTTTTATACAGGCTGTTGGATACGATAATCTGTTGAAAATATTTGTGCAACTCATCAAATCCTTTGGAAAAGATGCCATGTGTAACGATAAGCGTTAAGTGTGCCGGTTGTATTTTTTCGGCAATGGCTAAAAAAGTACCGCCGCCATCGCAAATATCATCTATAATAACACAGTTTCGATTGTTGCAAACCTGCGGCTCCAAAACTTCCAGTGTAAGACTACCGGTTGCTAGCTCGCGGTTTTTACTGCAATAAACAATGTCTTTGATGTTATTGTTCCAGCCAAAATATTTACCTACTTTCTTACTGGCACCTGCATCGGGGCATATTAATACTGCATCAGGCATGTCATAAGCTTTTACGAGGTTTTCATTGGTAATGCCGATCGCATTATTTATCAGCAGCAGCGATACTTCTGAATGTACATCATATAAATATACTTTTTCAAAGCCGCAGCTGTTTACCAGGTTGCTTACCACTTTCAGATCAATGCTGTCGCCGGTTTGCATCAGCCGGTCGTAGCGGGCCCCCATCAGGTAAGGGATCACCAGCGCTTTCTTTTTTGCAAATAAATTATCCAGTGCGTTGGCTGTTTCAAGCAATTGCAGTAGTTTGGATGTATCGGTAATGGAGCAGATAACTTTTACCTCATCAGCTTCGGTTATGTTGTGTATATTGATGTGCGGCTGACCGTCGGGGAAAATGGTGATTTTAACGCCTTCGCCGGTATTAAGATTGATCGTTTTCATTATTGTAATAGTTTTTGATGGAGCAAATATAGGGTGATTTTTTAATTTGCGTTATTTTTACGCAAATTATTTTTTAAAATAAAATTATGCACAATGGGATTCTTTGATTTCTTTTCTAAAAAAAATAAGCCACAGATATCTGTATCGGCCGTTGCAGTTACTGATAATCCGCTGCTGGAAGCAGTGGAAGTAAGGCCGGGAGTTAAGATTGCCCGTGCCTTTGTGCAGGACTGGCCAGCACTTGAAGCTTCCAAGCTTGATTATATAGCTATTGAAGCAGTGCCGGTTGAGAGTATGAAACTGGAGCAAAGTAAGTTCGGCCATTATCCAAAAATACCTGCAGGATTTGATTATCCAAAGGACAGTGGTGGTGACTATATGTATCCCCTGGCGCAGATAAATTTTAAGGAGGTTCCGCCGCTTGCCGGATATCCAACCAGTGGATTTTTACAATTTTATATTTCAGTAACAAGTGAGGTGTATGGATTAGATTTTGAAAATGGACGCAGCCAGAAAGATTTTCGGGTGTTGTTTTTTGAAGAAGATGTGGTAAAGGAATGTGTAACAGATTTTTCTTTTTTGCAGGAGATCATTACCAGTGATATGTCGCCGGTACATAAACCTCATGCACTCAGTTTTTCACAAAAAGAAGATTATTTTGGTATGGGCGATGTGCATTTTGAAGCAGGTGCTGGTAAACTACTGATTCGCACGGCTGAAAAATATTCCGATATCGAAGACGAACTCATGGAATCGCTATATGATGCGGACAGCACGAATGGCCACAAAATGAGTGGCTACGCCTTTTTTACCCAATCTGATCCCAGGGATGAGGATGATCGTTCAGTTTTATTATTGCAGATAGATTCCGACAATGATATTATGTGGGGAGATATGGGCGTTGCCAATTTCTTTATTGATCCGGATGACCTGGCAAAGAAAGATTTTTCCAGGGTTTTGTATAATTGGGATTGTAGTTAAAAACTAAACGAACGGATGCCGTTATATTTCAAAATGCATTCCATCTTTCAGTAACTGCTGGTAGCGTTTTTTATTGAACTGGTAAATTTTACTGGGTCTGCCTGCACCAGATAAGGCAGCCAGTTCGCCGGTATCTTCCAATAAACCAAGCGATAAAATTTTCTTTGTAAAATTCCTCCGGTCAATATTCCGATCAAGCAATGCGGTATATAATTTTTCCAGATCGGCAAAAGGAAATTTTTTATCAAGCAATTCAAAACCGATAGGCTGGTAGCGTATTTTAGCCCTTACCCTTTCAATGGCTGTCTGCAGAATTTTTTTATGATCAAAAGCCAGCTGCGGCAATTTGCCAATGCTGAACCACTGTGCTTCTTCGGCATCGGTACTGGCTTTTAGTTGTTGAAACTGGCTGCTTTTAACCAAAGCAAAATAAGCGATAGAAACAATGTGCTGCCTGGGGTCACGATCTGGATCACCAAAAGTATACAACTGTTCCAGGTAACTTACTTTAATGCCGGTTTCTTCCAGTAGTTCTCTTTTAACAGCGTCTTCCAGGCTTTCGTTCTCCAGTACAAATCCACCGGGAATAGCCCAACAGTCTTTATAAGGCGGGTATTTTCTTTTAATGAGTAATGCAGATACTCCCTCTTTTTTTGAGTAGCCAAATACAATGGCATCTACTGCTACCTTGATATGGGATGCCTGTGTGTGCATGCGTATCTTTACTGTTTTAATAAATTGTAAAAATAAATCGGATCCGGAAAAAATGAACCTTTCAATGCCAGATCAATTTTATGTTTTTGTAAAGATACCAATGAATTCCGCAAACCTTTGTTGAGTAGAATTTTTGTAACAAAAACTTCGTTTGCCAACTTCAGTCATAAAAATATAACGCATTAAATTGTAAGTTTACTTTTCAAATTAATTTCAATAGTATGAAAAGGAATATACTTGTTCTGATATGCCTGTTGCAAGGTGCTGTTACTGCTGCACAAACAAAAACTACTGTTTATTCTCCTAACAGCAACGTGCAGTTAAACTTCTGGCTCAGTTCATCCGGTGCTCCGCAATACGAGGTGTTGTATAAAAAAAGAACAGTGCTGTTGCCTTCTGGTTTGGGTTTTGAGTTGAAGCAAACTATGAATAATACCGCGTTGCCAACACTTAGCGATAATCTTTCAGTTACAGGATCGGCACAAAAAAATGTGGATAGTAAATGGACACCGGTTTGGGGCGATGTAAAAACGATAAAGGATAATTATAACCAGCTTACCGTAAACCTGTCGCAAAAAGGAGCTGATGCTATTGTGTTCAATATTATTTTTAAAGTATTTGATGACGGTATTGGTTTCCGTTACGAATTTCCGCAGCAGAAAAATATGCAGCACTTTATTGTTAAGGAAGAGAAAACAGAATTTAAACTTACAGGAGATCATACTGCTTTCTGGATTCCCGGCGACTATGACAGTAATGAGTTTAGCCCCAATGTTACCAGCCTGAGCGAAGTGAATGCAGAAGATCCAAAATATGCGGCGGCCATTTTTGCACACCAGTTTATTGAGAAAGATGCAGTGCAAACACCGTTGATGATGAAATCGAAAGATGGCTTATACATTAATATACATGAAGCAGCACTGGTGAATTACCCGGCTATGAACCTGCATATCAACAAGGCCGATTATACACTTTCATCTGTACTGGTGCCAGATGCATTGGGAAATAAAGCCTACCTGGAAACACCGGCTAAAACCCCCTGGCGTACCATCCTGGTATCAGATAAGGCAACGGATATACTGGCATCGCACACCATACTTAATTTAAACGACCCTTCTGTTATCAAGGATCCTTCATGGATAAAACCAACCAAGTATGTTGGCATCTGGTGGGAGATGCATGTAGGAAAAAGCAGCTGGGATTACAGCGGCGGGCAGGTTGGTTCTCAACAGGCTACCAAAGTGCCGCATGGTGCCAATACAGCCAACGTAAAAAAATATATTGACTTTGCTGCCAGGAACGGATTTGATGGTGTCTTGGTCGAAGGATGGAATGCAGGCTGGGAAGATTGGTTTGGACAATACAAGGAAAATGTGTTTGATTTTGTTACACCTTATCCTGATTTTGATGTGAAGGAACTGCAACGCTATGCGGCCTCCAAAAAAGTAAAGATCATCATGCATCATGAAACTTCTGCATCTGTAACCAATTACGAAAGGCAGATGGACACAGCTTACCGCTTTATGAAAAAATTTGGCTACGATGCGGTAAAAACCGGTTATGTGGGGCATATCATTCCCCGCGGTGAGCATCACGACGGGCAGTGGATGGTAAATCATTATGTACGTGTGGCACAAAAAACAGCCGACTATAAAATCATGCTGGATGCACATGAACCGGTAAGGCCAACCGGGTTAAGCCGTACTTATCCTAACTGGATGGCCTGCGAAGCTGCCAGGGGTATGGAGTTTAATGCGTGGAGCGAAGGCAATAAACCACAGCACGATGTTATCTTACCCTTTACCCGCTTTATGGGTGGCCCCATGGATTATACGCCAGGTATTTTTCAACTGGAATTGAATTACTGGAACAAAGACAAAAAAGAAACCATACATACTACCCTTGCCAAACAACTGGCGTTGTACGTAACTATATGTAGCCCTTTACAAATGGCTGCCGACCTGCCGGAGAGCTATGAAAAAAAGATGGATGCCTTCCAGTTTATTAAAGATGTGGCAGTGGATTGGGATGATAGTAAATACCTGGAGGCAGAACCAGGAGATTATATTACTGTTGCCAGGAAGGCCAAAGGAAAAGGTAATTGGTTTTTGGGAGCCATTACTGATGAAAACGGAAGAACGGCCACTGCGGATCTGAGTTTCCTGGATGCCGGTAAAAAATATACAGCTACTATTTATGCTGATGCAGATAATGCTGATTATCAAACTAATCCGGCAGCCTATAAAATAACCAAACAGGTTGTTGACAGCAAAACCATACTGCAGCTAAAACTGGCACCAGGTGGCGGATGTGCAATAAGTATTGTACCAATGAAGTAAAGTTTTGATACGCTTATAAAGACCCTCCGTTTACGAATGGGGAATTGGTAAAAAGCTCAACAGGTTCAGTTTTGTTATCCTTACAATTCATCATCCTGGTGAATGCCAGCTTTCCAAGCTTGTAGCCACTGGTTTCTATGTAGGTTATTTCTGGCGTATATATTGAAGGCAGAAATCCGTCACTAAGACTTATAACTCCTGCTTTTGAGGGTATCTCTATTTTCATTTCATTCAGGCTTTTCATAGTACCAATCAGTATTTCATCACTCATACAAAAAACAGCATCGGGTATTTCCTTTTTAGAAAAGTATTGTTTTGTAATATTCCTGGCATCCTTAGTGCTGCTGCAGTGTTCTATATGAATTACCACATCCTGCTCACGCAGCATAATATTGTTATAGGCTTCAAGGCGGCGCCTGCTAATTGACAACGACTGGTTGCCAAAAAGTGATAATATCCTTTTTTTCTTTTTTTTGATAAGCAGTTCTGCCGCCATCTTTGCTGCTTCCATATCGGCAATGCAAACCTTATTGTAATTTTCCCCATCGGGTACTTTATCAAAAAAGATAAGCGGTATATCAGCTTCTTTAAATTTATCAAAAGCTGCCATACTGCTGGTGTTGATAGAAAGGCACACAAATAGCCCCGATACCCTGTTTTGCCTGCAAATACTGAGATTATTGATCTCTATCTGCGGGTCATTGCCAGATTGCAATATCATCAGCCTGTAATCATTCATCCTGCACTCTTCTTCAACCGCGGCTATGAAAGAATCGTAAAAAAAACCAGAAATAGTAGGCACGATCAGGCCCAGCACCCGGTTGCTTTTTGCCCGAAGGTTTATAGCGTTGATATTGGGTTCATAATCCAGGAACTCGGCAATTTCATTAACCCGCTTCTTGGTAGCAGCGGAAATGTCGGGATGGTTCTTTAATGCCCGTGACACAGTAGAAATACTGAGGCCCAGTACTTCGGCAATCCGTTTTAGCGTAACATTCTCCATTTGGGGGGTGTTATATAAAAATAAACTTACTTTTTTTCCACTGCAAACAGTTTCGCAAACCTTTGCAAAAGCTGTACAAAATTAACAGTATTTTAATTCAAATTAAAGGCTATACTTTTAATTATCCAAAATTAAAACGATATCTATATGCATTTAAAATTGCTTGTTAAGAGGCTATCTATAGCCTTAATGTTACTTGCAGGGTCATTCATAGCGAATGCACAGCAAAAAACCATTACCGGAAAAGTTACCAGTGACAAGGACGGATCGCCAGTAAGTGGCGCTTCAGTTGTTGCCAAAGGGTCTAAGGGCGGTACACAAACAGGAGCTGATGGCTCTTTTTCTCTGTCGGTAGCCAATTCTGTAAACAGTCTGACTGTTTCTTCAATTGGTTTCGTAAGTCAGGAAGTAACTATCGGGTCTGGCCCGGTGAATGTAGTACTTAGTGCTAGTTCCGAAGGGTTGAGTGAGGTTGTAGTTATTGGCTATGGTACATCACGGAAAAAAGATCTTACTGGTTCTGTAAGTTCAGTTAAGGAAAAGGATTTTAACAAAGGGGTTTACACTTCAGCCGACCAGTTAATTCAAGGTAAGGTTGCAGGTGTGCAAATGATCAACAATAGCGGTGCTCCAGGTGGTGGAAGTACAGTAAAGATCAGGGGTGCTTCAGCCATTACTGGCAGTGGCCAGCCTTTATATGTGGTTGATGGTGTGCCTTTGGATGGCAGGTCTCCACGCCCCGGAATAGGCGATATCGGTTTAGGTGGAAGCAACCCAGGTAATAATGCACTTAACTTTATCAATACATCAGACATAGCATCGATCGATATCTTGAAAGATGCTTCTGCAACAGCGATCTACGGATCCAGGGCTGCTTATGGTGTTGTTTTGATCACTACTAAAAAAGGATTATCAGGTCAGCCTAAAGTAGAATTTGGTAGTTCAGTTGGATTTTCTAAAATCGCTAAAAGAATCAAAGTATTAAATGCTTCAGAATTCAGGGAAGCACTTGGTTACTATGGTTTGGGTAATGGAAACGATAAAGGAAGTGATGTGAATGCATTGGACGCCATTACAAGGACTGCTGTTACTCAAAATTATAACCTGTCACTTAGTGGTGGTAATGAAAATGCCAAGTTCAGGATTTCATTGGGCGTTTTAGACCAGGATGGTATAGTAAGAAAAACAGGTATTAAGAAGTATACTGCTAATATCAGCGCTAACTTCAAATTATTACAAAATAAGAAGCTGGGGATTGACCTGAATGTGATCCCAAGTCAGTATAAAGAGGAGATTGCTCCTATTTCAAATGACGCCGGTTCAAGGGGTAGTTTAATAGGAAATGCCTTGCAGTGGAACCCTACTGAAAATCTGCGTAAAGCAGATGGTTCACTGAATGTTGTTCCTGGTGGTGACTTATTGAATCCATTGGCGGTTCAGGAAGCTATTACTGATAAATCAAGAGTAACAACCATCTTGGCAAGCATCTCTCCTTACTACAAAATAACCAAAGACCTTGAGTATAGATTCTTATACAGTCTTAACTACGGAGTAGGTACCAGGGGTACAACTGTGCAGCCGTTCATCAACTTCAATGATACTTATGGCAAAGGCCGTGTAAGATTGGCTCAGAACCAATTATCAACTGAGCAGTTCACTCACACCTTAAGCTACAATAAGAAGCTGATGAAAGACCTAAACCTGAATGCAGTAGCAGGTTTTGAATATCTGAAATATTCTAACAAAGGATATGACCTGGCTGGTTTCGGTCAAAGCGGTGCTGGAATGGGTGAATATGGATTGGATTATGCTGATTATATTCAGTACACAGATCCTACCAACAGAAGCATAACGTCTTTTGCAGATCCTACAAATGAATTGCAGTCTTACTTTGCAAGAACTGTATTCAACTACAAAGAAAAATACCTGTTAACAGCTACATTCAGGGCTGATGGTTCTACAAAATTTGGTAAGAACAATAAATACGGTTACTTCCCTTCTTTTGCCGGAGCTTGGAATGTAAGTAAAGAAAAATTCTTCCACGTTGCATTTATCAATTCATTGAAATTACGTGGTGGATGGGGTAAAACCGGTAACTCTGAATTCCCTTCAGGTTCTGCTCAAACAAGGTATTCATTCTCGAATGGTACACCATCAATTAGTGTATCTAACAATGCTAACCCTGATTTGAAATGGCAGTCTGACAGACAATACAACATTGGTTTGGATTTGTCTGTATTAAATAATCGCATATCATTTACTGCTGATTACTTTAACAAGAAGACCACAGATCTGCTGTTCCCAACTGAATCTTATGTACCAGGTGCTCCTGGTGGAGCAGTTACCTGGAAAAACCTTACTGGTAATGTAATTAACAAAGGAGTTGAGTTTGCGATCAATGGTTCTGTTATAAATAAAAAAGACTTCACTTTGGACCTGGGTGTAAATGCCACTTTTGCTAAAAATGAAGTATCAGGACTGTCTGCTCCTCTTAATACAGGAACTTTGAACGGACAGGGTATTACCGGTTCTACTATTGAGGTAATAAAAAATGGTTTACCTATCAATGCATTCTATGGCAAACACTTCCTAGGATTTGACAATGCAGGCTTTGCAATATATGAAGATGATGGAAACACTTTGTATTATATAGGTAATCCAAATCCAAAAGCATTACTTGGTATTACAATCAGCGCAAGCTATAAAAAATTGAGCTTTACTGCCAATATGAATGGTGCTTTTGGCCACATGCTTTACAACAATACCCTGAATAGTGTTATCAATGTGGGAAGTATCAGTAACGGTAAAAACATTGCTTTATCAGTTTTACGTGATCCTGTTAAAGAATCATTTGCAAATCCGCTTTCAGCTTCTTCAAGATTCCTTGAAAAAGGTAATTATCTGAAAATGGCCAATGCAACGTTGTCTTATAACATTGGTAATATCGGAAAAAATGTTAAGGGCTTAAATGTTTACATTACCGGCCAAAACCTGTTTACAATAACCAAATTCAGCGGATTTGATCCTGAAGTAAATACTGATAAAAATGTAGGAGGTGTTCCTTCTGCTGGTATTGAATATATACCTTACCCAACTGCAAGAGTATTTACATTTGGCTTCAATGTTGGCTTTTAAATTTATATAAATTTTAAAAACAGAATTTTATGATAAAAAAATCATTTTTAACGATTATCGTTATCTCGCTTTTTACAGCCAGCTGTACTAAGCTTGATGAAAACCTGAATGGACAGTTAACAGACAGTCAGGTAAGCAGCGGTGGTACTGCTAATACAGCAGCCTTGTTAAATGGTATCTATGATAATATCAGGGGAACGTTTCAGGATCAGGCTGGTGTTTATGCACTGGAAGAATTAACCACAGATGAACTTGCTTTACCTACACGTGGTGGAGACTGGGATGATAATGGTGCATGGAGATTATTACATGCACATAAATTCGATGCCGATCACATACGCGTTCGTGAAGTATTTGCTGCATTGGGTGGTGTTATGTACAGTGCTACCGATATGCTGCGCTTCAGCCCTACTCCTCAACAGGCTGCTGAGGCAAGGATGTTGCGTGCCTTTGCAGAGTATATGATGCTGGAAGGCTGGGGTCAGGTTCCATACAGGGATCCGGGCGAAAGCATTCTGACTCCGCCAAGAGTGAGAAAAGGATCTGAGGAAGTTGACTATATCATTGCAGAATTGAACGCAATTATCCCTACTTTACCAACCGGACCGGCTACCAGGGCCAATCAAAATGCTGCGAAAGTATTATTAATGAAATGCTATCTGAACAGGGGCGTGTTTGCTAACAGGGCTAACCCTACTTTCAGTACTGCTGATATGACACAGGTAGTTACTTTAGCCGACCAGGTAATCGGATCAGGTGCTTATACTTTCCGTCCTGTTTATTTTGATGCTTTTGCTCCCAATAACGGAACAATTGGTACAGAAAATATCTGGACACAATTGAATACAGGTGGTACTTCTTCAGGAAACATCAGATCAAGATGGCATTCGGGTATGCACTATAATCAGAATCCTTCAGGTTGGAACGGTTTTACTACCTTATCTGATTTCTACAACAAGTTTGAAGCAGTTGATAAAAGAAGAGGTATCAATTATCCTTATACTTCACCAGGTGCTCCTGCAAATCCTGCAAACGCAATCAATGTTGGTTTTTTAAGAGGACAACAATATGATATGACCACAGGTGCTGCTTTAAAAGACAGAACCGGTGCCCCACTGGCATTTACTGATGCTGTAAAGCTGATTGAAAGAGGTACTAACCTGGAAGTTACAGGTATCAGGGCATATAAATACCCGATCGATTTCCAATATGATAACAACGGTAATGTTGATAATGATTATGTTTATTTCCGTTTGGGCGATGTTTTGCTGATGAAAGCAGAAGCCATCCTGAGAGGTGGTACAGGTGCTACCAATGCCGGAGGTTATGGAACTACAGCTTTAGCAGTTGTGAATTCCTTAAGAACACATACTTCAAGAAGTGCAACTGCTTTGGCTGCTGTTACTCTTGACCAGTTGCTGGATGAAAGAGGAAGAGAAATGTACCTGGAAAGCTGGAGAAGGCAGGATCTTATTCGCTTTGGCAAATTCTTATTGCCATGGCAGGAAAAAGCTGCCAGCGATCCTAAATACCTGTATTTCCCGATTCCAAGCGGCCAGGTTGCGGCTAATCCAAACCTGACTCAAAATCCAGGCTATTAAAATTTAAAAAAAGCAGTTAGTTTTTCTAGTTATTTTCTCATAAGCGAAGTAGGGGCGCTCCAAAAATATTGGACGCCTCTTCTTTTTTTGCTTAAATTCAGGTTCTGATAATTATAGCATGTATTATAAACCTTCCGGCTTCTGGCTATTTAGTTTTTTTATCAGTATTTTTCTCATTGCTTCCTGTTCCAAAAAGAAAGAAGCAACCAACGGCTTATTCCAAAGAATAGATAATACCGGCATTCAGTTTAATAATGTTGTGGAAGATGATAGCCTGGAAAATGGATTCTTATTCAGAAATTTCTATAATGGAAATGGAGTAGCTATCGGCGATATAAACAACGATAGCCTTCCAGATATTTTTTTCACCTCCAATACCGGCGCCAATAAATTATACCTGAATAAAGGGAATTTCAGTTTTGAAGACATTTCTGATAAAGCCGGAATCATTAAAGATGATAAATGGAATACCGGTGTTGTATTTGCCGATGTGAATGCAGACGGATGGTTGGATATTTATGTGTGTGCATCCGGGCATATGGGAACCGGCATCCGCAGGAACAAACTTTACATCAATAATCACAACAGCACATTTACAGAGTCAGCCGCCCGCTACGGACTTGATATTTCGGCCTATACCACACAGGTTTCATTTTTTGATTACGATGGTGATGGAGACCTTGACTGTTTCATGATCGATAACAGCCCTATCCCCATCAACCAGTTAAATTATGCCAATAAACGGGATACGCCCGACAGCCTTTGGAAAATTGCAGATTTCCTAAAAGGCGGTGGCGATCATTTGTACAGAAATGACAATGGGCATTTTTTGGAAGTTACAACCAGTGCCGGTATTCACGGTGGCCTTATCAGTTTTGGATTGGGTGTTTCAGTTACAGATATCAATGGAGATGGCTGGCCCGATGTCTTCGTATCTAACGACTCATATGAACGGGATTACCTGTACATCAACCAAAAGAACGGAACCTTTAAAGATGAAATGGAAAGCTGGTTTCAGCATACCAGTTTTTCTTCAATGGGTGCCGATGTTGCAGATATCAATAATGACGGCTACCCCGATCTGTTTACAACTGATATGCTTCCTTTAAATGATTACCGGTTAAAAACCACTGGCTCATTTGATAACATAAGCCTGTTTACTGATAAACTGAAATCAGGTTTTTATTATCAGTACACTAAAAACTGTTTGCAGTTGAATAACAAAAACGGCAAATTTATTGACATAGCCAGGTACAGCGGCGTTGCAGCTACTGACTGGAGCTGGGGGGCATTAATATTTGATATGGATAACGACGGTTGGAATGACCTGTACGTTTGCAATGGCGTAAACAGGGATGTTACTAACCTTGATTTTACAGATTTTTTTGCCAGTGAAGTAAACCAGAAAATGGTATTATCAGGCGAAAAAAAATCAGTTGATAAGATACTGCAGCAAATACCAAGAACACCCTTACCTAATAAAGTTTACAGAAACAATAAGGACCTGCATTTTTCAGATGTAGGAAAAGAGTGGGGACTGGCAGAACCAACTTTTTCGAATGGGGCTGCTTATGCCGACCTTGACAATGACGGAGACCTGGACCTGGTGGTTTGCAACCAGAACCAGCCTGCATTTATTTACAAAAACAGATCAAGAGAAATTAACCAGAATAATTTTATTAGTTTTACCCTTAAAGGAAAAGATAAGAACCCTTTTGCCATCGGCAGTAAACTGCAGGTATTCAGTAATTCAGAGATCTATACAAGAGAACTTTTTCCAAGCAGGGGCTTCCAGTCTTCTGTTGATTATAAATTAGTTTTTGGGTTGGGAAAAAATGCAAAAATAGATTCTGCTGTAATTACCTGGCCCGACAGAACAACCAGCACCCTTATTTTACCCCAGGCAAATAAACTGCATGTTGCAGACCAGTCTTTATTGAAAATTATACCTGAAAAGATCAAAACAGCAACTACGGTATCAACTACTTTTGCAATGCAGCCAAGTAGTTTTGAAAAACACCAGGAAAATAATTATGTTGATTTTTATAATGAAAGGCTGGTGCCAAGGGCATTATCACGTGAAGGCCCCAAAGCTGCTTCGGCCGATGTTAACGGCGATGGCCTTGCCGATATTTTTATTGGTGCTGCCGAAGGCGGAACTGGACAGCTATACCTGCAGACAGCTGATGGCAGATTTAGTAAGAAAGACGAAGCTGCTTTTCATCAACCATACCGGTATGAAGATGTAGCAGTACAGTTTTTTGATTGCGATAAAGATGGAGATATGGATCTGCTGGTTTGCCCCGGTGGAAATAACCACCTGACCGATAGCCCCGAACTTAAATTACGACTCTTCAAAAACGATGGCAAAGGAAATTTTATTTTAGATGATACTGCGCTTCCTGCTACAGGAATGAATATAGCAATAGCAATTGCCAATGATTTTAATAACGACGGTTATGCCGACCTGTTTATTGGAGGAAGAAGTTTTCCGGGTGTCTACGGAAAAGATCCGCAGAGTTTTGTATTAGTAAATGATGGCAAAGGACATTTTACTGATATAGCTGCAACAAAGAATCCTGATATTTCACATATTGGTATGGTAACTGGTGCAGTATGGGCCGATGTTTTAGGAGATAAACAAAAGGAACTTATCATTGTGGGTGAATGGATGGTTCCACGTATTTTTTCATTCAACAAAGATCATTTTGATGAAGTGAAGACCGACCTGGGTGAAAAATACGGATGGTACCAAACGATAACCACTGCGGATGTTAATAATGATGGTAAAGAAGATATTATACTGGGTAATATAGGGCTGAATTTTTATTTAGATCCTGCAGCCGACAGGCCCGCTAAATTATGGATGAATGATTTTGATAAGAATGGCGAGATGGATAAGATGATGACCTATACTATCGACGGAAAGGATATGCCTGTTTTTTTAAAGCGGGATGTTCAGGACCAGATACCCGGACTTAAAAAGCAGAACCTGAAGCACAGTGATTATGCAAACAAATCAATCCAGGAATTATTTTCACCGGAAATGATCAAAGTAGCCATTGTAAAACAATTCAATTATGCACCATCCTGTGTGGCCATCAATAATGGTAATGGTAAATTCTCTGTAAAGGAATTACCTGTTACTGTGCAGCTTTCCTGTATTAACGCCATTCAACCGCTGGATATAAACGGTGATGGCTTTATTGACCTGGTAACAGGAGGAAATCAGTTCGGATTTTTACCACAGTTTGAAAAATTGGATGGCAGTTTTGGTGAAGTGATGATCAATGACGGTAAAGGAAATTTTATTTGCCAGGAATCTGGAAAGACCGGACTGAATTTGAGAGGAGAATTGAGAGATATTGTTAGCATAAAAAATACAAAAGGAACATTTTTGTTGTTTTTGCAGAATAATGAATTACCTGTGTATTATAAATTGAATAACCTGGCACAGAAAAAATAACCGCAACCCCGTTCTTACAGCATGAATGAATTTAAAAAATATCCGGCCCTGTGGTGTAGCCTGTTATTGTTATTTTGTTTTTCATGTCACACAAAGAAAGCAGAACCACCTTTATTTGAGTTGATGAAAAATTCCGGTATCAGTTTTATCAATACGGTTCAGGATAATGACTCCATCAATATTCTCAATTACAGAAATTTTTATAATGGTGCGGGCGTTGCTGTGGGAGATCTGAATAATGACGGATTAGCCGATGTTTTTTTTACGGCAAACCAGGGTAGTAATAAACTCTTTTTAAATAAAGGAAATTTTCAGTTTGAAGATATTTCAGCTACAGCCGGGTTTACAAACAAAAAACAATACAGTACAGGAGTGGTTTTTGTTGACATCAACAACGATGGCTGGCTGGATATCTATGTTTGCAATGCAGGCAATATGCAGGATGCTTCCCTGCGAAAAAATCAATTATTCATCAATAGTCACAACCTTACGTTTACAGAAAGCGCTGCACAATATGGGCTTGATAATGACGGGTACAGCACCCAGGCCAGTTTTTTTGATTATGATATGGACGGCGACCTGGACTGTTTTATTATTAATAACAGCCCCGTACCCGTCAGCAGTTTAGGGTATCCCAAACAAAGAGATCTGCCGGCTGATCAGTGGGCAGTGGCAGATAATTTAAAAGGCGGTGGAGATCATCTGTATAAAAATGAGAATGGTCATTTTACAGAAGTAACATCCCAGGCGGGTATTCATGGCTCCCTGATGAGTTTTGGACTCGGAGTTACGGTTGGTGATATCAACGGAGATAACTATCCCGACATTTTTGTGTCGAATGATTTTTTTGAAAGAGATTATTTGTATATAAACCAGAAAAACGGAACTTTTAAAGATGAGCTGGAAGCCAGGATGAAGCATAACAGTTATGCCTCTATGGGAGCCGATTTCGGCGATATCAATAACGACGGCTATCCCGAAATTTTTACCACAGATATGCTACCGGCCGATGATTACCGGCTGAAAACAACATTAAGCTTTGATGATATAGATCAATACCGGCTGAAAGAACGAAATGGCTTTTTTCACCAGTTCTTACAAAACACGTTGCAACTGAATGATGGTCATGGAAAGTTCAAAGACATCGCAAATTACAGCGGGGTGCAGGCTTCTGAATGGAGCTGGGGAGCATTGATATTTGATGCTGACAATGATGGCTACAACGATCTGTATGTATGTAACGGCATTTATCACGACCTTACCAACCAGGATTTTTTAAGTTTTGATGCTAATGAGATCAGGGAACAGATGCTGGCATCTGGCCAAAAAAATATGAGGGAACTGGTAAAAAAAATCCCTTCTATTGCGGTACCCAATAAAATGTTCAGAAACCTGGGCAATTTAAAATTTGCAGATGAGGGTGTAAACTGGGGCTTCAACGAAAATTCTTTTTCAAACGGGGCTGCCTATGCCGACCTGGATAACGATGGCGACCTGGACCTGGTTGTAAACAATGTAAATGAGCCTGCATTTATCTTTAAAAATAACAGCACGCAACAGCAAAAAAATAATTTTATTGGTATCAACCTGAAAGGCAGCAGTAAAAATACCTTTGCAATAGGCAGTAAAATCATGCTGTACATGGGCAAGGATATATTAAGCCGCGAAGTAATGCCCAGCCGGGGATTTCAATCATCAGTAGAGTACCGGCAGCTTATCGGGATCGGATCAGTTACATCCGTAGATTCAATGATCATCATCTGGCCCGACCGCAGTTTTACAAAAACGATCAACCCTTCCATTAATACATACATCAGCTACACACAACCCGAAACTGGCCAAAAGATCAAAGAAGCTGCTTCCACACAGTATGAATCATTCTTTGAAAAAATAAGCTCCAGTTTTGAAAAGCATTCAGATGATGATTTTATTGATTTTTACAGTGAACGGGGTATAGCCCAGATGCACTCGCATGAAGGACCCAAAGCAACTGTAGCAGATATTAACGGTGATGGATTGGATGATATCTACATCGGGGGTACCCGTTCAAAGCCAGGCCAGCTATACCTGCAAAATGGTTCGGGTAACTTTGTTAAAAAAGAGGAAGAAGTATTTAAACAGTTTACCGGCTTTACTGATGCAGCAGTGTTGTTTTTTGATTGTGACGGAGATGGTGATAAAGACCTGCTGATATGCGCAGCAGGAAATGAAGCTTTACCTTTAAGTAATGAACTGCAGCATCGCCTGTTTTTAAATGATGGTAAGGGCAATTTTAAAGTAGCTGCAAACGCATTTCCGCCTAATAAAGATAATATTGCTGTTGCTATCGCTAATGATATAGACGGTGATGGCGACCAGGATCTTTTTGTTGGCGCAGGTTTTATATCGGGCAGCTATGGCCAAACACCGCAAAGCCATATTTATATAAATGCAGGTCAGGGGCATTTTACAGAAATGCCCGAAAATAAATGTGGCGGTATAACCCAAGCAGGCATGATAACCGGAGCAGTTTGGGTTGATATGGACGGGGATAAAAAAAATGAACTGGTTGTTGTGGGTGAATGGATGAGCCCCAGGATCTTCAGGTATAATAATGGTGCATTTAGTGAAATGCAAACAAGCCTTTCAGCTTTTTCTGGCTGGTGGCAAACCGTTGCTGCAAGCGATTTAAACGGCGATGGAAAAGCTGACCTGGTATTAGGTAACATGGGTGAAAATTTTTCACTTAAACCGGCAAATGAAAATCCGCTTAAATTGTTTTTAAAAGATTTTGATAATAATGGCCAGATAGATAAGATACTGACACGAACAGTGGATGGCAAGGATAAACCTGTTTTTATGAAAACAGAACTGGAAAGCCAGATGCCGGTACTGAAAAAACAAAATCTGCACAATGCAGAATATGCACAAAAAAGTATTCAGGATGTGTTCAGTAAAGCTCAAATGGAAAAAACCGTTGTGAAGCAGATCAATTATGCTTCTTCCTGTATTGCATTCAATAAGGGAAAAGGAGATTTCAGCATAAGCAAATTACCCTTGCAGGTTCAGCTTTCTTCTGTTAAATCTATATTGTGCATGGATGTGAATGCAGATGGATTTACCGACCTGGTGTTAGGTGGGAATGAATTTGGATTTCAGCCGCAATTAGGCAGGCTGGATGCCAGTGACGGTGATGTTTTAATAAATGATGGCAAAGGAAATTTTATTTTAACTGACCAGGCTGTTTCTGGTATTGAATTGCCAGGTCAATTAAGGGATATGGTATTGGTAAAAAGAAGCGGTAATACAAAAGTTTTGTTTTTACAAAACAATGAACTGCCGGTGTTATATGGATTAAGATCAAACGCAAACAAACCATTAAAAAAATAAAGGTTGCACACCTGTATGAATAAATTATCAGTTTATATTATTTTAATTGTCATGGTATTTTGTGCTGTTGGATTTGGTTCATGCAGGCAAAAAACTGTAAAGCAGGGCCCTGCTTTATTTGAAGTATTGAAGGAGGATAGGACTAGCCTGCATTTTTTCAACGATTTGAAGCCCACTGCCGCATTTAATATGCTGAAGTACATGTATTATTACAATGGTGCCGGCGTAGCTGCAGGAGATTTTAATAATGATGGAAAAACTGACCTGTTTTTTGCCAGTAACCAGGGCCAGAATACCATGTATCTGAATGAAGGTAATATGCAGTTTAAAGATGTTACAAAGCAGGCGAAGATACCGGTTGATAATTCCTGGAGTACGGGTGTAAGTGTTGTAGATATCAATAACGACAGTTTGCTTGATCTGTATATCTGCAGGGTAGGCAATTTTAAAATACTTAAAGGAAGAAACCAATTGCTGGTTTGTACCGGAATTGTTGCCGGAGTGCCGGTTTACCAGGATGAAACAGACCAGTTCGGATTGGGATTTTCCGGATTTAGTACCCAGTCGGCTTTTTTTGATTTTGATGGCGATGGAGACCTGGATATGTTTTTAATGAACCATTCCGTAAATCACAACGGAAATTTTGCACCACGCGTAAACTTTTTAAATACCTATGATAGCCTTGCAGGCGATCAGTTTTTCAGAAATGACAACGGACATTTTACAAATATCACCCGTACATGTGGCATCAACAGCAGTAAGATCAGTTATGGGTTGGGCATCACCATTAGTGATATCAACCTGGATGGATGGCCGGATATTTATGTAGGTAACGATTTTCACGAAAATGATTACCTGTATATCAACCAGAAGAACGGCAGTTTTAAAGAAGAACTGAACGACCATATCATGCACACCAGTCAGTTCAGCATGGGGGTAGATGTGGCTGATATCAACAACGATGCATTCCCGGATGTGATCTCAATGGATATGATGCCATATGACCCGGAGATATTAAAAAGGTCGTTGGGTGAAGATCAGTATCAAACCAGTCTTGAAAAAAGAAAATACGGTTACAATCATCAATACTCCAGGAATAACCTGCAGCTTAATCAAAGGAATGGAATGTTTTCTGAAACCGGCTTTTACAGCGGCGTGTACGCTACAGACTGGAGCTGGAGCAGCCTGTGGCTTGATTTTGATGATGATGGAAATAAGGATCTCTTCATCAGCAATGGGATACCGAAAAGATTGAACGATATTGATTACATCAACTATATGGCCAATGATGTAACCCAGGAAAAAATTCAGGGACAGAACCTGGATGAGAGCGATATGGAAATGATCAACAAATTTCCAGAAATAAAATTGCCCAACCGCTTCTTCAAAAATACCGGAAATGCCAGGTTTGATGATATAAGTAACAATATTGCAGGCAACCCCAATTCATTCAGTAACGGTGCAGTGTATGCAGACCTGGATAATGACGGTGACCTGGACATTGTAGTAAATAATATATGGAGTCCGGTGCTTGTTTATAAAAATGAAAGCCCCAAAAACAATTACATCAACCTGAACTTAACAGGGCCTTCCCAAAATCTAAATGCCCTTGGGGCAAAATGCTTTGTATTCAGCAATAATGAGATCATGTATGCTGAAAAATACCCGGTAAGAGGTTTCATGTCCTCAATGGAAATTCCGCTACATATTGGCACCGGAGCCAAAAAGATAGATTCGGTTATTTTAGTGTGGCCTGATAACAGCTACCAGCACTTGCAGGTTGATTCTGCAAACCACAATTTAAAAGTAGCATGGAAAAAAGGCTTGCCCTTATTTAACTACAAGCTGGTACAGGGCTTTTTTAAACCATTGAGTAAACCCATGACAGATGTTACGGGTATTACCGGCTTGAACTATGTCCATGAAGAAAATGATTTCAATGAATTTAACAGGGAACTACTATTATCAAAAATGTCGGGTAGTGAAGGACCTGCACTGGCGGTTGCCGATGTGAATGGAGATGGCCTGGACGATATTTTTATTGGTAGCAGCAAATGGAAGGCGAGTGTCTTATTCTTTCAAAATAAGAATGGTACTTTTTTAAAATCGGCGCAGCCTGAATTTTTGCTGGACAGCACCTATGAGGATGTTGATGCCTGCTTTGCCGATGTAAATAAAGACGGATTTACCGACCTTATCATAGCCAGTGGAGGTAATGAGTTTTTTGCACAGGAAGAATGGCGCAGGCCAAGGCTTTACCTGAACGATGGAAAAGGAAATATGCATAAATCCATCGATGCCTTTCCGCCCATTTATCAAACACAGTCGTGTATAAAACCCTGCGATTTTAATAAGGATGGCTTTGTGGATCTTTTTTTAGGTGCAAAAGCAGTTCCTTTTCAATATGGAAAAATTCCGTCTTCAAGCCTGTTATTAAATGATGGCAAAGGACACTTTAAAGATGTTACCAACACATTGGCTGCTGGTTTGTCAAATGCAGGATTGGTTACCAATGCTGCCTGGGTTGATATAAACAATGATGGAAAGCAAGATCTGGTAGTAACTCTAGAGTGGGGGGGTATTGAGGCTTATGTATTCAACAATGGAAAATTCGTTAAAAAAGAACTTACCAATAAACATGGTTGGTGGAATTTTGTTCTTCCTATGGATATCGATGGTGATGGTGATATAGATTTTGTAGCGGGCAACCAGGGACAAAACTGTATTTTTCAGCCAACTGCACAGGAGCCTGTTCGGATGTACTATAACGATTTTGATGACAACGGCACAAAAGAGCAGATCGTTACTTACTATAAGCAGGGAGTAGAAATACCGATGGCTGCTAAAATGGACCTGGAGAAGCAGATGCCATTTATTAAAAAGAAATACCTGTATGCCGGTGATTTTTCCAAAGCATCCTTAACAGATATATTTTCGGCTAAGAAGCTAAATAGCGCAGATCTTTTTACTGCAGATTATTTTTCTAATGCTGTTTTGATCAATGATGGAAAAGGAAACTTTTCGGTAAAAGAACTTCCATGGCAGGCACAGTTAATTTGCTTAAGAGATGCAGAAATAATTGATGCCAACGGAGACAATTTGCCGGATATTTTAACAGCAGGCAATTTTTACGAACAGGCCATGCCATTGAACCGTAATGATGCAGGGTTTGGGACTATTCTGGTTAATAAAGGGGAAAGCAACTTTGTGGCTGAAAATATAAACGGCGTTATTATTAAAAACCAGGTAAGGCATATCAAAGCTGCCGTTATAAATAAAAAGAAATCTTTTGTAATAGCCAGAAATAATGATGCACTCATGATTATTCAGTAGCTCCCGGAATCCTTGCAAAACTAAAGTATCGTGTTTACTAAAATCTAATAAACCGGGTACAATGCATTTGCCTGGATGATCTGCGAATCATCAAACTCAATACCTTCAGTTATCAGTTTAATAAAAGGAATGGCCATGCTATTCATGCCATTATCGGCTTTATATTGATTAAGCGCATCCAGTGATGAAATAACATTACCAAAACCACCCTGGTAATATGCCTTCAATAAGCGCCCCATGTATGGCATTCTTTTTAAAATAAAAGGGCCTGTAAGAGGTGCGTTGCCGGTATTGGAAATACCAATGCTGGTAAACAAATGAAGACTGTCTTTGCCATAAGGTAACATATAAAAAATGCGTACACCATTATAGCCCAGTTCTTTTGACTCAGCAAATTTTATCAATGATTCATATAGATTTTTGAAAGCAGCTTTTTTTTCCTGTGCCGGTACAACCCGGGAGGAAAAGAGAAAAGCAGTATCTGTGACGCTCGTCATCTCTACTTCATACCCATACATTTTTTTGGAATCGCCGATGTAATCCTTCAGGTTATCCAGGCTTTTTTCGGCATTACTTATCATTTTATCAGACTTAAATACCTGCTGCCAAAGGGTTGCCGTATAATTTATTATTACTTTACTGGTATGTCCTGTATCTGGAACTACTGAAAAAAGCAATTGTTTGCTTCTTTTATTATCTGTAATCTCATATCGGGTTGAATAGCCAACGATGTTGCCTATCTTCAGTGAACTGTTCTCAAATTCGAGGATCCCCGGTATTTTTATTTTATTGCTGTTGCTGTCTGCTCCGGCAAAGGGCAACAACCACTTTGCTATTTTATTTAATGATGAAATCTCCCGGTGAATTACCGGAACTGATGCATTGATGGTTATTTCTTTTTGATACCCATTCTTAACTACAGTGGCGTAAATTATAAATGCTCCTAAAAGAATAAGGGCTATAAGTGTAATATACTTTCTATTGATCACTTGTGAAATTTTAAAATTAAATCAGTTAAAACACAGCAAAAATAAAGCTTACTGAATTACCAGACTGATTTCATTTGCCAGATATGCAGATCAGTGAATTTACTTTTTGAACCTGTATTAAATAACTCAATTCCATTATTTCTTGCATCCGGGAAAAGCTGTGCGGTAAAAACGGCTTCACCTCCGTTCACAAAAATCTCAGCAATACTGTTATCGTAAAATACCTGCAGGTGAATTTTGTTATTTTTTAATTCAATAGGTTTTTCAAAATGGTTCAGCTTTGTAAAATTGTCGTTGAATTTGTCTTCGCCACTTTCGCTGCGATCAATATAAAATGATTTTCTGGCAACATTGTAACCAATTTCAAAATAAGTATTGCTGCCGGCAGCCAGCCTCAGGCCGCACAGTGCATTAGCCCCTGGTGTCATATCAACCTCCAGCTCAAACTGGTTGCTTTTTACAGGTAATATATTTTTATTATCTACCATAATGACTGAGGATGTATAAATTTCTTTCCGCAGCGAATTTGCAGCTGCTATCGGCTTTTGTACAAGTACCCATTCGTTCCTGTTCTTCTTTACACTTAAATTTCGGGGTATCGACATGGCGCTTTTCCAGGGAGAAGTGGGGATATCATTGGCATAGTTCCAGTTGTTTACCCAGCCAATGACAGTTGGCAAATGTGTTGCCGGCAATTGATTGTAGGCAATGGCTGCATAATAATCGGGTCCGTAATCGGGCCTGTAGATATTACTTTCGGGGTTTTCATTGATGAATTTTTCTCCATCAAATTCACCTACAAAATATTGCATCTTTGCATTCATCGACATTTGTAATAACCATTTCTTTTTCCCAGGCATGCTTTCAACGGGAACCTGCGTAAGGTCGGGGCACTCCCAAACACCACTGGTGTCACCTGCTGGTCCAAAGTCACTTAAATGAGTCCAGTCTTTTAAATTCTTTGATGAATAAAACTGAACCATGTGTTCAACCGGCAGCATCACATTCATTACCCAACACTTCTTCGGTTCATACCAGAATATTTTCGGGTCTCTGAAATCAACTTTGTGCAGGTCCAGTACCGGGTTGTTAGCATATTTGGTCCAGGTAATGCCGTTATCTAAACTATAAGCTATATGCTGCGATTGATTTTTATTTTCAATATGCCCCGTGTAAACAGCCACCATGGGTATCTTACCATCTTTACCAAAGCCACTGGTATTATTTTTATCAACAACACAGGTGCCTGAAAATATCATAGTGCCATTTTCTTCAGGAATGGCAATGGGCAAATGTTTCCAATGAATGAGATCCTTGCTGGTTGCATGCGCCCAGGTCATATGGCCCCAACGGTTGCCAAATGGGTTATGCTGGTAAAACAAATGGTAGATGCCATTATTATATACCAGGCCATTGGGATCGTTGCACCAGTTGTTTGCAGGCGAAAAGTGGAATTGCGGCCGGTATTGTTCGGTGTATAATTTTGTTTGGGCCGATAACTGCAGCATACCTGCTGTGGTTATGCAAAGAAGAAGGGATTTTGTTTTTATCATTTATGCGCTTAATTTTTTTTCAAGTTCTTCCAGTGAAACAGATTTGGTTTCAGGCATTTTTGTGAGGGTCCATATCAATTGCAAAACCATCATACCTGCAAGAAAGGCAAAGATGATCCAGGGATCATCTTTTAAAATTCCTTTTTGCTCATCCAGGAAAACGGGTGTTATTAATGTGATGATAGCTGCAAAGATCCAATGCACACTGGCGCCAAATGATTGACCCATAGCCCTGATTTTATTGGGAAATATCTCTGAAAGGAATACCCATATAACAGCACCCTGGCTGATGGCATGCGAAGCGATAAAAAGCAACAGGAAGGTCATTAAAAATACAGGACTACCTTGTGTTTTAAAAGCATACGCTACCATAGAAAGGCTGAGGATATATCCGAAAGACCCTATGATCATCAGGGTTTTTCTTCCCAGCCTGTCAATAAGGTATAGACCCACAAAAGTGAAAATCAAATTGGTGCCGCCAATAGCTATTGAATTCAGCAAAGATTCCTTTTCGCCCAGGCCCATCCTGGATAGAATTTCAGGGGCATAGTATAAAATAAAATTGATACCGGTTAGTTGATTGAAAAAAGCAATTAAAAATGCCAGCCAGATGATCTTACTATGTTTGGCGCTGAAGAACTGTGATGTTTTTACAGAACCGGCATCGTGTTTATTGCTTTCAATAATACTCGCAATCTCTGCGTCTGCGTTTTCAATACCTGTTTCTTTTAATGCAGCTGCAGCAGCAGGCAGGTCATTCTTTTTTGTAATAAGCCAGCGTGGGCTTTCGGGTACAAAAAATACCATAGTGGAGTAAATCGTTGCAGGTATAGCCAGTACACCTAACATCCAGCGCCAGTCGTTACTTCCGCCTACACCCTGTAAAAAATAATTCGACAGAAATGCAATTAAAATTCCGAATACAATATTGAACTGGTACATGGCTACCAGGCGGCCACGGGTTGCCGGTATGGATATTTCCGAAATATAGGTTGGTGCCACAACTGATGAAACACCAATGCCAACACCGCCAATAAACCTGAAAAAGGAAAATGTATACGGATCCTGTGCCAGTGCCGATCCAAATGCTGAAATGGTAAAAAGAATACCGATCCATAACAGCACTTTTTTTCTGCCATAAATTTCAGTGGGAATGCCACCAAATACTGACCCCAGTACTGTTCCCCATAATGCCATCGACATGATGAAGAACCCATGAAACCAGGGAGAAGTGTGCCATAGCTCTTTAATAGGTTGATTAGCTCCGGAGATAACAACGGTATCGAATCCGAAAATAAAGCCGGCAAGTGCAGCTACCACTGCATAGCGGAGTAGGTTATTCTTCATAAGCAAGTTTATTGCATTAAGTTAGTCTAAAACCTGCAATGCAATTCATTTCGTTACAGCGCCAGCACATTTGCAATCGGTTGCAGTGGGCAAATATTTGGGTTTAGCAGCTTTTTATTGCAATATCTTTAAACGTAAAATTATTGCTATGCTAAAATTAAGTTATCTGATGTTATGCTGCTCTTTTGCATTTATTTCCTGTAACAATTCAGCTTCTGAAAAAAAATCCGAATCTGCAAGCGATAAAGACAAATGGTGGAAAGAGGCCGTTGTATACCAGTTATATCCACGTAGCTTCCAGGATAGTGATGGTGACGGAGTAGGAGATCTGAAAGGAATTACACAGCGTCTTGATTATTTACAATCGCTGGGTATTGATGCCATCTGGATGAACCCCATCTGTGCATCACCCAATGATGATAATGGTTATGATATCAGCGACTACCGTGCCATCATGAAAGAAATGGGAACCATGCAGGATTTTGATGAAATGCTGGCAGGTATGAAAAAGCGTAACATAAAACTCATCATGGACCTGGTAGTAAACCACAGCAGCGATGAACATGAATGGTTTAAAGAAGCAAAAAAAAGCCGTGATAATAAATACCACAATTATTATCATTGGTGGCCAGCCGAAAAAGGTACACCACCAAAACGCTACAGCATTTTTGATGAAGAAGCAAATGCCTGGCGTTACGACAGTACTACCAAAAGTTATTACCTGCATTATTTCAGCCGCAAGCAACCCGACCTGAACTGGGAGAATTCTGCATTAAGGAATGAAATGTATGATATCATGAAATTCTGGCTGGATAAGGGCGTAAGCGGTTTCCGCCTGGATGCTTTTCCTTTTATGGCAAAAGACACGGCTTGGCCTGCAATGCCTGTTGATTTTACGGATATGCAGTTTGTGCGTTATTATGGCGCCGACAAAAAAGTACATGATTACCTGCGTGAGATGAATGAAAAAGTATTGAGTAAATACAGCGATGTGTATACAGTTGGTGAAGGAGGTGTAATCCCTTTCAGCAAGGTTATGGATTATGTTAATGAAGACAATCATGAACTGAATACATTGTATCATGATGAAATTGCCAATGTATGGGGCCGGGATAGTTTTGATGTGGGAGATTATAAAGTGGGCAGAAACAATGTAATAGGCATTAAGAAGATAGTAAGTAAATGGGATGATAAATTTTTAGACAAAGGATGGAATACGGTTTATTTTACCAATCATGACCAAAGCCGGGCGGTTAGCCGCTATGGCAACGACAGTGCGCCATTCAGGAACCCTAGTGCTAAAATGTTGTATACGTTTTTGCTTACACAAAGGGCGGTGCCCTATATCTACAATGGCGATGAGATCGGTATGACCAATATCCGGTTTAAAACTGTGGAAGAGTACAACGACCTGCAAACCCGTAACCGCTACAATATTGAATTGAAAAAAAGTAAAGAAGCCGCTGCTGCTTATTTATTGAACCAGGCCGAGTTAAGCCGTGATAACAGCCGCACACCCATGCAGTGGAGCAACGGAATTAATGCAGGTTTTACCACGGGCAAACCATGGCTCACCATCAATCCAAATTTCAAAACAGTAAATGTGGACGAATCTGAAAAAGACCCGAACTCCATTTTGAATTATGTGAAGAAGTTGATCGCTTTAAGAAAAGAGCATAAAGATGTGTTGGTTTACGGGAAATATACACTGCTTGATAAGGATAATAAACAAGTTTATAGTTATACGAGAGAAAGCAGTGGTAAAAGGTACCTGGTAGTGTTGAACTTCACCAGTGCTGTTACCAAAGCAAATACAGGAATCGATCTTAGCAAAGCGAAAGTCTTAATAAATAATTATGACAAGCCGGCTGCTGATGGAAATTTAAGGCCTTATGAGGCGGTGGTGTACGAATTATAGACAATAAATTTTATTGCAATCGTTTGCAAATTACCCGGACAATAAACCTGTCCGGGTTTTTGCTTTATTAGTGCTATTTTAGCTACATAATAATTGCCAGCTATGAAGAAATATTTATTTGCTATACTATTATTCTCCGCAACAAGATCTTTTGCGCAACCTGTTGACGCATGGAAAATATCATCGTCCAATATCGATCCCAATAATTATTATGGTGTTACAGTTGCCAATGGAATGATCGGCATTGTTTCTTCTCCCGAACCATTCAAAGTAAAAGATGTGGTGCTTGCGGGTGCTTATGATTTATATGGTAGAGGAAGGGTGAGCAATTTTTTAAAAAGCTTTAACCTGTTGAATGCCTACCTGGAAATTGATGGAAGAAGGATAGATGCGAAGAACGTTACCGGTATGAAGCAGGAGCTGGATATGCAGAAAGCAAGTTTTACTACTTCTTTTGATTTTGGAGACAAAGCAACTGTTTCTTATACCTATTATTCGTTAAGGCAATTACCCTACACGGTGTTGATGGATGTGAACGTCACTGCAAAAAAAGATATTGCCATAACCGGCGCCAGCGTAATGGAAGCGCCCGATGCATTGAAGGATGTTCAGAATTATTATAATGAAATTGACAGGCCGCATGTGGTTATCAGCCTGCTTTCATCAACAGCAAAAAGCCCTACCGGCAAATTGCAAATGTGCGCCAGCAATACTTTTTTATTCAGCGAAGTACATGGCAGCGAACCTAGAGTGATACACGAAATGTGGGATAACAATATGCACCTGATGAAGTTTGTGCGTAAAATAAAAGCAGGAGAAACCTATCGTTATTCTATCGCAGGTTCATCTATCACATCGGCCCATCATCCTGATCCGCTGAATGAAGCAGAACGTGCAACCATTTTTGCAAAACTGGAAGGAAGAGAAAGGCTGATTAAATTTCATACCAATGCCTGGCAAGAATTGTGGAAGAGCGATATCATCATTGAAGGCGATGCACAAAGCCAGCAGGATGTGCACAGCATGTTGTATCATCTATATTCTTTCACAAGAGAAGGCACGGCTTTATCGCCTTCGCCCATGGGCTTAAGCGGACTTGGATATAACGGCCATGTTTTTTGGGATACAGAATTGTGGATGTTCCCGTCTTTGCTTGTGATGCATCCCGAGATAGCAAAGAGCATGCTGGAATATCGTTTTCAGCGCCTGGATGCAGCAAAGAAAAATGCTTTTAGCAAAGGGTTTAAAGGTGCCATGTTTCCCTGGGAGAGTGCAGAGAGCGGCGTAGAAGAAACACCCGTATGGGCATTGAGTGGCCCTTTTGAACATCATATAACAGCCTGCGTTGCCTTTGCGGCCTGGAATTATTACTGCGTTACGCAGGATAAGCAATGGCTAAGAGAAAAAGGCTGGCCCATCTTAAGCGCCACTGCCGATTTTTGGGCAAGTCGTGTTGAACGCAACGGCCCCGGTCATTATGATATTAACAATGTGGTGGCTGCCGATGAATGGGCCGAAAATGTAAACAACAATGCATTTACCAATGCAGCAGCAAAAACCAACCTGCAAAATGCAACCGAGGCAGCAAGAATTTTAGGCATTGTGCCCGATGCTGACTGGATGAATGTTGCCAATAATATTCCGATATTAAAAATGGCAGATGGGGTTACCAGCGAACATGAAGCCTACAAAGGCGAAGGTATTAAACAGGCAGATGTGAATTTACTGGCTTATCCCCTGAAACAAATTACAGATCCTTTGCAGGTTAAAAAAGACCTGGCTTTTTACGAGACCAGGATACCCGATGAAGGCACACCGGCCATGACACAGGCTATTTTTACCCTGTTGTATGCCCGCCTGGGCGATAGCGACAAAGCCTTTCACTGGTTTAAAGATGCTTATACACCCAACCTGAACCCGCCTTTCAGGGTAATTGCCGAGACCAAGGGGGGAACAAACCCGTACTTTGCAACCGGTGCCGGTGGGGTTATTCAAAGTGTGCTGATGGGCTTTGGCGGGCTGGATATTACCCCCAACGGCATTATTCAGCTTAAATCGGTTTTACCTAAAAACTGGAAAAGCCTTACCATAACCGGTGTTGGAACTCAGAAAAAAACGTATCTTGTGAAATAATTTTGAAAAAATTAGCTGCCATATTCCTTTTATCACTCCTGTTATTCAACACAGTTGGGTACCGTTTTGTGTTTACCATGCTGGATAATGTTGCAGCTCAAAACCAGGATGCAAGGATAGATGCAGGTAATTATGATGAAGCAAGCCTGATTGAAGTACGACTCCCACTGAATATGCCTTACCAGGATAGGGTAACAGAATTTGAAAGACACTACGGTGAAGTGACTGTTGATGGTGTTGTTTATACATATGTGAAGATGAGGGTTGCCAATAACGAACTCATCTTGAAATGTATTCCGGATGCCAACAGGCAGCAGATAAAAAATTCAGAAAATAACCTGGCCAAAGCCAACAGCAGCCAGGATATGGAGAATACAGGTAAAAAGCATCACAATTCTTTCAGCAAAAATGTGATCAGCGATTACGATAATAAAAATGAGACTTACAATTTACAGGCAAACAAATCTGTTGTCCTGTTAAGCTATCCTGAATTTTCAAGTTCAGTTATTACAGCATCTATTGCCCCCCCACAGCAACCTCCTCGTTGCTAATCTTTTCTTACGGGGTTTTTCATAATTCTTAAATCATAAAAATGCGACTAGTAATTTTTACTATTGCAGTTGCCTGTATGTTATCGGCCTGCAATACAAAGAATGATTACAAACAGATCATTCACGATCCCTTGTTATTCTCAAACACGGTTCATAAGCTGAACGAAGTAGTAATGGGAAATAATTTCAGCCCGATTGTGGCCTCCCGCAATTATGCCTATGCCAGCATTGCAGCGTATGAAGTGATTGCTGCCGGCCAGCCGGATAAATATGCATCATTGTCTGGCCAGCTTAACGGGCTTGCAAAAATCCCAAAAGCAGAATCTGCAGACAAAACAGATTTTGAACTGGCTGCCATCCTTGCTTATTGCAAACTGGGAGAAGCAGTAACTTTTCCTGAAGGAAGTATGAAGGAATATGTGGACAGTATTAAAAACCTGGCCACAGAGCATGGCATGCCTTCGGATGTTTTTAAAAACAGTGTTGCTTTTGCAGATACAGTTTCTGCAACAATACTTGCCTGGAGCAAGAAGGATAAATACCTGCAATCGAGAACCTACCCTAAGTACACCGTAATTGATACACCCGGCAGATGGATGCCTACACCACCGGCATATACATCGGCCATGGAGCCTCACTGGAATGTGATCAGGACGATGGTGCTTGACAGTGCATCGCAGTTTATGGTGCCCAGGCCTCCTGCATTTAATGTTACCGATAAAAACAGCCTTTATTACAAACAGGTAATGATGGTTAAAAATGCAGTGGATAGTTTGAATGAGGAACAGAAACACATTGCAGAATTCTGGGATGATAATCCCTTTAAACTGAATGTGAGTGGCCATATTATGTTTGGCACCAAAAAATTCTCACCTCCCGGGCATTGGATGAGTATTGTAGGCATAGCTGCCAGCAAGGCAAAAGCCGATTTTGCCAAAACGGTTTATGCTTATGCTCTTACCGCTATTACACAATTTGATGCTTTCATTCATTGCTGGGATGAAAAATTCAGAAGCAATTGCGTAAGGCCTGAAACAGTTATCAATAAATATTTTGACCAGAACTGGAGGCCTTATTTGCAAACACCTCCTTTCCCTGAATATACCTGCGGGCATTCAACCGTTTCATCGGCAAATGCTGAAGCATTGACCTATGTGTTCGGAGACAATTTTGCTTACACAGATACCAGCGAACTGGAATTTGGAATCAAAAGCAGGTCATTCACTTCTTTCAGAAATGCGGCGGAAGAAAACAACTGGGCCAGGTTTTATGGCGGTATCCATTTTCACAATTCATGTATTGTAAGTACCGAATTTGGCAAAAAAGTGGGTGATTTTATTTTGCAAAAGATAAAAATGAAAAAATGATTTTAATTAAACATAAACTACAAAACCAAACTGAAATGAGATCTTCTTTACCAAAACTGTTGCAGAAGATCATTATATGCAACCTGCTGCTGCTCTGCTTTTCGCAGGCAAAAGCGCAAACAGACATTGACGGACTGATGATGGAAAAAAACTTCTTTTGTGTTGGCCCAACTGCCGGTTACAGCAGCTGGAAAAATTATTGGGAAGGCACCAATAAAAGAGAAAACCTGAACTTGGGCCGTGTAAGCAGCACCCACTTTATGCTGATGGGTAATTATGGTCTTACTAAAAAGATAAACCTCTTGTTTGGATTGCCCTATATAAAAACAAAAGCCAGTGCTGGCCAGTTGGCCGGACAAAAAGGGTTACAAGATCTTTCTTTGTTTGTAAAATGGCAGGCGTATAATAAACATATATGGAAGGGACATTTAAATACTTTTCTTATAGCAGGTTATTCTACACCAGTATCAAAATATACTCCAGACCTGTTGCCACTATCTATTGGCTTGCATAGCAAGAACACAACACTTAGGTTAATGGCCGATTACCAGGTGAACAACTGGTTTGCATCTGTATCGGGCAGTTATGTTTATAGGAGCAATGTAAAGCTGGACAGGAATTCTTACTACACAACGGAAATGCACTATACAAACGAAGTAAAAATGCCCGACGCCTCACAAATTAATTTCAGGGTGGGCTACCGTAGCAGTACCTGGATATTTGAGGCTATCCTGGATAAATGGACAACTTTAGGCGGTTTTGATATCACCAAAAACAATATGCCTTTTATCAGCAACAAAATGAATGCTACCACATTGGGGCTCCACATAAAATACGACACTGATTTTGTAAATGGACTTTCATTTGTTGCAGATGGAAATACAACAATTGCTGGTCGTAATGTTGGTCAAAGCACAGGCTTTAGCGGCGGCATATTTTATATTCTGGATTTTAGCAAGAAGAAAAAAACTACCAAATCCAAAAAAACTGATAACAAAACACAAACTAAATAATTATGAAAAAGATATTTTTATACATAACCGTTGCCAGCAGTGTACTTTTTGCAGCATCCTGTAATAAAGGCATTACCGAACAGAATTTTACCTATACACCCATCAATCCAACAAGGCCCGATGCTAATGCGGGTACCTGGAAACCCATTTTGCTTACCACAGCCAATGAATTTCCATGTGCGGCTCCTATTGCAACCACATCGCCCGATTATATTATACAGTTAAATGAAATAAAAAGTTTTCAGGCAAACATAACGCAGGAAGAAAAAGACCTTGTAAACTATTGGGGAGCAGGTGCGGTTTTGCGCTGGAACGAGATCATGCGTGAACTGGTAGCCAAACATAATATTCCACCATATCAAAACCCGGATGGAACTTATCCTATTCCAAGCGCAAACAACCCGTTGGCATACCCAACATTTCCGTTTGCAAATCCACCTTATGCTGCCAGGGCTTATGCCTATTTAAGTGCTGCGCAATATGATGCATGTGTGGCTGGTTACTATTACAAATCGGCATACAACAGGGCCGCACCTTTTACTGTAGATGCAGCTATACAAACATTGCTACCCAAATCAACTTTACCATCTTACCCAAGTGAAGATGCAGTAGTGATGGGTGCATCAGTTGAAATGCTGAAATTATTATTTCCGGGCGACCAGGATTTTATAAACCAAAAAGCCGAAGAACATAAAAGAGCAAGAATGATAGCAGGTGCTAATGTACGCAGCGACCTGGATGCAGGCGAAGCATTAGGAAAGGCAGTAGCGGCAAAATTTATTGCCCGTGCAAGAGGAGACAGGGCAGGGGCCGCTGTTGGAAATCAAACCATCTGGACACAAATGGAGCAGGATGCAATTGCAAGAGGGGAAACTCCCTGGATAAGTCAGGAATCTCCAAAACGCCCACCGATGTTGCCTTTGTTTGGAAAAGTGAAAACATTTTTGTTTGATTCATTAACGATGGTAACTACCATCAGGCCATCTGCACCTCCATCAACAAACTCGCAGCAATTTAAAGATGAATTACAGGAAGTTTACAACTTCAGTAAAAACTTAACGAGAGAGCAAATGCGTATTGCACATTTCTGGGCCGATGGTATCAGCACATACACACCACCAGGGCATTGGAACTACATTGCAGCAAATGATTTTGTTGGCCAGAATTTCAGCGAAGCACGCTGGGCAAGAAATATGGCTTTACTCAATATGAGCTTAATGGATGCTGCTGTTGTTTGCTGGGATGTAAAATATCTTTATTTTAACCCAAGGGCATCGCAGATGAATCCCGATGTAAAAACCGTAACGGGCCTTCCTAATTTTCCATCATACATTTCCGGGCATAGCACTTTTAGTGGTGCTGCTGCTACTGTATTGGGCTATATAATACCGGCAAATGCAGCGCAATATAATGCCATGGCAGATGAGGCATCTGTATCTCGTTTATATGGCGCCATACATTACCGCAGTGATTGCTCAAAAGGACTGGAAACAGGCAAAAAAGTAGGCAACTACGCAATTAACAGGGGACATATTGACGGAGCAGAGTAACTATCAATAATAAAAGAATTGAAATATTTTAATTTTGGATAATCGCATAACCATGAGCCCTGCCTTTCCAGGCGGGGCAGGGTTTTCGATTTTTTTTTGATCAGAAAGAATCCGCACCAATACACGTATGTGACCAAACTAAAATGTAGTTCATGAAAAAAACATTCTACTTAGGCTTTATTGGTTTATTGCTGTTTGAAATAGCCAATGTGTATTTCATTATGCCAATGCCGGGAAGCCAGCGGATGAATAGCATCGACCTTGCTTATTTTTTGTACAGCTGGCGCTGGTTGTTCAGAACTGTATTTGCGTTTCTTTTACTTGTAGGGTTATTTAAAACAAAATGGAAACGTCGCTGGACGATTTTAATACCATTGATTTTACTGGCTATAGTTATTTACATGGCTAATTTCAGAATGGCGGCAGATGCGATGTTTAAACAACCTGAAACCATTGTACTGTCGACCGCTAAGACGAATATGGTTGATAGTAACAGGCTGGTAATTGGTGTAGTGAACAATGGAGCAGCAAAAGCATACCCCATCAGGTTTTTAGGATACCATCATTTTGTGTACGACAGCATTGGCGGAAAAGATATTTTGGTAACCTATTGTACAGTCTGCCGTACCGGCCGGGTGTTTGACCCGATGGTTAACGGAAAAAGGGAAAAGTTCAGACTTGTAGGTATGGATCATTTTAATGCCATGCTGGAAGATGCAACCACAAAAAGCTGGTGGAGGCAAAGCACCGGCGAAGCAATTGCCGGAAAACTGAAAGGTACAAAGCTGAATGAAATTTTCAGCACGCAAACAACCCTGGCAAAGTGGCTGCAGCTATACCCAACATCTCTCATTATGCAGGCAGATATAAAATCAGCAGAAAAATACGATACCACCTACAAATATGAAGACGGAAAAAGCAAAAGCAAACTTACCGGAACAGATAGCCTGAGCTGGAAAGATAAAAGCTGGGTTATTGGTGTGAAGGCCGATAATAATTATAAAGCTTTTGACTGGAATGAATTAAAACAAAAAAAGATAATACAGGCAAAAATTGGCAGCAATAATGCTATTGTAATACTGGCAATGGATGGTAAAAGTTTTTTTGCTTTCGAAAATCCATTCAACGCAACAGCTGATTTTAAGAATGATACACTTCAGCTTGCCGAAAAAAAATATAAGCTAAACGGGCAGGGAATTGATACATCCTATAACCTGAAACCGCTAAGGGCTTACCAGGAATTCTGGCATAGCTGGCAAACATTTCAACCTAATACCCTAAAATAAGCTCAGATTTTCCAACCTGTTCTTCAGCAAATAGAAATTTTAAAGAACAAACGTTTGTAATACATCGATCCTCAAAAAGAACTGCCATAAGTAAGCGTTCATTTTTAACAATTGAAGTATCTTTCTCATCCAACAACAGGCTAAATAAAAAAAAATTACAATGCAGCTTGCGTCATTTTATCCTGTATGTAAAATTCATCAGGATTTGTTTTTAGAAAATATCGGGGTAAGTAGCAGTACTTGTGTTACGTAATGGTTAAGAAAACCTTATTTTAGCTTTAGCTACCACTTAACCAAAGCTAAAATTATGCAGCAAAGTACACTTAAAGAACTGGCTGAAATACTGGGTATGAGTATTTCAACTGTTTCCAGGGCTCTTAAAGACCATCCGGATATATCTAAAGCCACCAAGATAAAGGTGAAGGAACTGGCGGCGATGATGGAGTACGAGCCCAATAATTACGCCGTACAATTACGAACAAGGCAAAGCAATGTACTGGGTATATTGATACCAACTATTGACAATTATTTTTATGATTCTTTTATAGCAGCTGTTGAAGAAGAGGCGAGAGCGCATGGTTATTCGGTTCTGATCATGCAATCGAAAGATGATCTTACCATTGAAAATGCAAATCTTAATCTGTTTAGAAAAAATATGGTTAGCGGAATATTTGCTTCAGTTTCAATACAGACTGAAGACCTGGGCAATTATGAGCGCATGGTTTCGCAAAAAGTGCCGGTTGTGTTTTTTGACCGTGTTGTTGAACTGAAAGGTTGTACCAGGGTATGTCTGGCAGATGAACATGCTGCACAGATTGCTGCCGAAGCCATCATTGCAAAAAAGAAAAAGAAGGTGCTGGCGCTTTTTGGGCACCCGCATTTAAGTATTACGCAAAAGCGTGCAAGATCTTTAAAAAATACATTTGATACCAAAGCGCCACAAACGGCATTAACGATTGGCTATCCCGAAACTGTTGCAGAATCGAAAAGAGTTGCCATGATGGCGTTAACAGATGCTAACAGACCAGATACCATTTTTTGCATGGGAGATATGATACTGATTGGTGTTATGTATGCCGTACATGAGTTGAACCTGAAAGTGCCGGAGGATATTTCTATAATAGGGATCAGCAATGGATTTATACCAACCCTGTACAATCCTAAAATAACCTATGTAGAAACCAGTGGCTACAAACTCGGCAAACTTGCATTCACACAAATGCTGGATGCGTTGAAGCAGGAAGAGATAAAGTCAGAGGTAATACTGGAGTCGGCGCTGGTGGAAGGCGGATCTTTATGATAAAAAAATTAAACGCAATTTTAGTAAACCACAAAAATAAAATATGCAGACGCTAAAATTAAAAATATCCTTATTTCTGAATTATTTTGTTTTTGCCATCTTACTGAACAGCGTAGGAACGGTTATTTTGCAGGTGCAGGGTAATTTTGATATCAGCAAAGGCTCGGCCAGCGTTCTGGAAGCATTTAAAGATTTTAGTATTGCAGGCACTTCTTTTGTGGTTGCTTCATTTGTTGTGCGTATTGGCTATAAAAATGCAATGCTAATTGCCATGGCTATTGTAACTGGCATGTGCCTTATCATGCCCAATGTGCCAAGTTTTCTAATGACTAAGTTGTTATTTGCTTCTGTTGGTTTTGGTTTTGCACTTATAAAAGTTTCAGTATTTGCCACACTTGGGCTTGTAACCAAAAATGATAAAGAGCACCTTAGCCTGATGAATTTTCTGGAATCGTTTTTTATGGTAGGTATCTTACTGGGAAATTTTCTGTTCAGCTACTTTGTGGTTAATGATGACCTGAAATCACAATCCTGGTTACGGGTATATTATCTGCTGGCTGCAATTTCCGGCGCTGCATTTTTGCTGTTGCTTACCACTAAAATTGATGAATCACCAGTAAAGAAAGCAGAACACGAGGAATCAAAAAATCTGTCTGATGATTTTTTGGGTATGATAAGACTGGTAGCAAAACCATTGGTGCTGGTTTTTATTTTTAGTGTGTTTTTTTATGTGCTGATTGAACAAAGCATCATGAGCTGGCTGCCTACATTTAACAAAGATGTATTGCATTTATCAACCAGCCTGGCTATTCAGATGGCCGGAATTCTTTCCGCCTCCTTTGCACTTGGTCGCTTTTTGGCCGGTATTGTATTTAAAAAAATGGATTGGTTATACGTATTGCTGGGTTGCCTGGTGGTTGCAGCTGCAATTGTCTTACTTACTGTACCGCTTACCAGGGTTTTATCAGTTGGTGCCATTAACAGTTTCGCTGATGTTCCATTTGTAGCGTTTGCATTTCCTGTGATCGGCCTATTTTTAGCACCTATTTATCCGGCAATTAATTCAGTTATATTAAGCCAGCTGCCAAAGCACAAACATGCTCCCATGACTGGGCTTATTGTAGTTTTTTCTGCTTTGGGAGGTACTACGGGTTCTATAATTACAGGGCATGTTTTTGATGCATATGGCGGGCAAACAGCTTTTTATTTTTCACTAATACCAATTTCGATAATGGCAGTACTCCTGTTTTTCTTTAAGCGTCTGCAAACAAAAACAGGAGAACAAAGTGAAATTATCGCTGTTTCGCCAGATGAAAAGAAAATTTTTGAATATGGAGATGAGTAAGCAAATGCAGCAAGATGATTTGCTGGATGCCGTCCAGATGGACAAAGTTTTTGCAGATGGAAAAACCTTTGTTGATTGTGTGCCCTTAATGCCCGAAGAGCAGATATTAGAACGCTACAACAAACAAAAAAATGAACCCGGATTTGACCTTCGCCGCTTTGTGCTGGATAATTATCAGCCACCCCTGAAAAGTGAAGTGGATTATACCAGCGATCCTCAAAAACCGGTTGGTGAAAACATTGAATCACTTTGGCAGGTGCTTACAAGAAAACCTGAGGCCGCAAAGGGTTCGTTGATAGCACTACCATTTCCCTATATTGTACCGGGTGGCCGTTTTGGAGAAATTTATTATTGGGATAGTTACTTTACCATGCTGGGTCTGCAGGTTTCCGGGCGGTACGAAATGATAGAAAATATGGTGAAGAACTTCGCTCATTTTATTGAGCGTTTTGGATACATACCAAATGGAAACAGAAATTATTTCCTGGGCAGATCGCAACCACCATTTTTTTCGTTGATGGTAACATTGCTTGAAGAGATCAAGGGAAGCCAAATCAGCGAAACATACCTGCCCATGATGGAAAAGGAATATAGTTTCTGGATGAAGGGCGCAGCTATGTTGAATGCAGGGAATAGTAAAATGCACCATGTTGTTTTAATGCCCGATGGAGAGATATTGAATCGTTACTGGGATGAAAATGATACGCCAAGGCCGGAATCGTATCGTGAAGATGTAGAACTGGCAATAGCTTCAAAAAGAGAACCTGCAGAAATATACAGGCACTTAAGAGCAGGTGCAGAATCCGGCTGGGATTATTCCTGTCGTTGGTTTAGTGATACTGATTCTTTTGCAAGTATTAATACCGCAGATATAGTTCCGGTTGATCTTAATTGTCTTCTTTTGCACCTGGAAGAAAAAATAGCGGCAGCATACCTGAATACAGGAAACAAAATGCTGAGTAGTAAATTTTCAGAAGCTTCAGAAAAACGAAAGGCCGCCATACAGAAATATTGCTGGAATGATGAGCTGGGATTTTATTTTGATTTCGATGCAAAAACGGGCAAACAAAAAAATGTTTTTTCATTAGCTGCAACTTATCCTTTATTCTTCAAGGTAGCATCAGAAGTACAGTCGCACAAAATTGCACAGGTTATAGAAAAACGATTTCTACATGAAGGTGGTTTAATAAGTACGCTGCAAAACAGCGGGCAACAATGGGATGCACCCAATGGCTGGGCTCCTTTGCATTGGATCACAATTACGGGGCTGGAAAACTATCGTATTGCCGGCTTGGCTCAAACTATTGCCGGGCGTTGGATAAAACTATGCACCGATGTTTTTGGCCGTACAGGAAAGCTGATGGAAAAATACAATGTTGTTAATACACAGCTGGAAGCGGGTGGTGGCGAATATCCCGGCCAGGATGGTTTTGGCTGGACGAACGGGGTATTGCTGGCGCTGATAAAAAAATACGGAGCTTAAATATTTATTGAGGCTCCAGTATTAAAAACTGGTAAGGTTGCAATATCAGGTGCTCATGATCGTACCCAACCCGGAAAACCTGCTCACTCCAATGGTCAAATAACCCAACAGGCTTCATATTATTTTGCTTGAATGTAAACCAGCTAATGCTTGTTTCTTCATTGCAGAAATTGAAAATGCAATAAATGCGATCATTACCCCAGGCTCTTAAAAAACCAGCTACATGATCATTCTCCGTATTTATCCAGGTAAGGTTCTTTTTATCAGCCACTACAGAAATTTTGTTTCGTATGCTGATGAGTTTTTTTGTTAAAGCAAATATCTTTTGTTCAGTTGTTCCCTCTTTCAAGGCATTCTTGTTTTTATTCCAGTCAATAACCGGGCGGTGCATCCAGCGGTTATCATAACTTTTTGTATGATCATCCAGGTAGCTGTAATCATTGGTATAACCCTGTTCATCGCCGTAAAAAACCATGGGAATACCGCCAATGAAAAAACTCTGTGCCTGCATCAGGATTATTTTTTTTACAGCAAGGTCAGATTCATGGTTGTCATTATTTTTTATGGCATATTCAAGTCCGCACAAAGAGGCCAGTGAGCCGCTTATTCTTGCATCTCCATTTTTATCATTTACAGAAAATAAAGCACCCATGGCAGGAGAACCTTCAAATTTTCCCGAATAATAATTCTGCATAAATTTTCTGTGCTGATACGGATCATATCCTGCCTGTACAATCATTTGATCATCATATCCCAATCCGATATCATCATGGCATCTTGTGTACGTTATCCAGGTCGTTCCAAACGGTTTTTGTAAAAGGCTTTCCTGCGCTGTAAGCATGATCCTGGTGTTGCCTGTAGCCAATGCATCCCATTGTACAGCCATCTGTGTTGCATTATAGGCCAGGTCGCATTCCCGTGCCACAAAATTGCCGGTGCCAAAATATTTCATGATCTCAACCGGTGCCACAATAGCCTCGCCTAATAGGGCCATGCCCGGTGTTGCCACCTGCACACATTGTTTTATCAGTTGCAAAAGGCAATGCGCTTCATCCAGGTTCTGGCTGGCTGTACCTTTTTCTTTCCAGATAAAAGCAGGTGCATCTATCCGTAAAATATCCACGCCCAGGTTAGCATAAAAAAAGATATTCTCCATCATTTCATTAAACACAGCCGGGTTCCTGAAATTAAGGTCCCATTGATAACTATGAAAAACAGACATTACCCATTTATTCAACTCCGGTACAAAAGTGAAACTACCCGGCGAACTCTCGGGAAAGATCTCCGGCATGGTTTTATCCAGTTCATCCGGCAGGTCCCGGTTATCAAAAAAATAAAAGTAGTCCTGGTATTTTTTTTCACCATTCCTTGCTTTCACTGCCCACTCGTGCCTTTGCGATGTATGATTTAAAACAATATCCAGCATCAGGTACATGTCCTGGTTTTTCATCTGTTGTTCCAGCACAACCAGGTCATCATTATTTCCAAAACGTTCATCTACTTTTCTGAAATTGGAAACAGCGTAGCCGCCGTCACTTTCATTGGCCGGGCTTTCAAAAACCGGCATCAGGTGCAGTAAGTTAACTCCGAGGTCTTTAAAATAGTCCAGCTTATTTTTTAAGGTTGACAAATTGCCACAAAAGCGGTCAACATACAAACTCATGCCGCATATCTTATTACTTAAAAACCAACGCCCCTCTTCCTGATTTAGTTTATTTATATCCTGTTGTTTTAAAACTTCAGTTCTGTTTGAAAAAGCAGTGTCAATTATCTGCAATAGCTGCGGATAGCAGGAATCATATTCAGGATGATCTTTATAAAGCCTGTTATAAAGCACCAGAATATCAGTAGCAGCATTTTGAAGCCTTTCTCTGTATTTATTTTCTGCAACAGATGCAGTAGAAGTTTTTGGTTTTTCAGTTGTTGCCTTAGCCATTAGTCTGATCAGTTAAAAATATCTTTATTAAGGTGTTTAAAAGCCTCCATTGCACCCAGGTACTCGCAGGTTCGGGCACCGGCTTTGTTGGCATTGGTAATAATTGTATGCCAGTTGTTGTTTTGCAAATTTTCTATTTCGTTTTTTGAGTATTTGCTGAGCTGATACAGGACTGCACCAACGAATGCATCACCTGCACCGGTTGTATCAACTGCCTGCACAGGTATGCTGGGTATAATGGAAGTTGAATTATTTAAGCCAAGCATCGTGCCATCTTTACCCAATGTAATAGCAAATACGGCTTTTGTTCTTTGTAAAAAATCTTCGGCAGCATCAGCAACTGTGCTGCGGCCTGTAAGCAGCATGGCTTCTTCATCACTTACCTTAAAAAAATGGCAGGCCGATAAAAAATTCCAGGACTGATCGGTAAATGATTGCTTCCTGTCTTTATAAAGCAAGTGGCGGTAATTGGGATCGAAGCTGATGAAAGAATTACGGAGCAATGCTTTTTGTAAAAGACTCTGATAAGCTATCTGTAATGCCCCGGGTAAAAAAGCAGTAGCAGATCCAAAATGTGTAACCGGAAACTCAGAAAGGTTAATAATATCCACTTCATCCCGGCTGAGTTCGCCATCGGCACCTCGGTTAAAATAAAAATCACGTTCGCCGTTCTTTAAAAGCGATACAAAGGCAAATGTGGTAAAATGCTTTTGATCTTCCACTACAAATTTTGTGGATACACCAAATTCCTGCATTACATCAATCAGGTGTTTGCCAAAGGGATCGGCACCCACTTTTGCCGACAGCCAGGCATCTCCGCCCAGGGCGGCAATGGCTGCAGCTACATTGGTGGGAGCCCCGCCAGGTTTCTTTAAAAAATTCTCTCCATCAGATAAAGCACTTCCTTTGTCTGTGCAGATCATATCTATCAAAGCCTCGCCGATGCATAATATTTTATTCATACAAAAAATTTACCTGTTAGTACTAATGTGCGCCACCAGAAGGCATCACAATATCATCTGTAATTTTTGTTGTTTTAATTAAAGTGGTGCATGCTGCTGCTATCAGCAATAATACACCAGCCAGCAACACTGCATTGCCGGGGTTGTTGTTTAAAAAATGCTTCATAATAAAACCAAACGAAATGGTTTGTATAAACATAGGAATAACGATCATCATGTTGATAACGCCCATATATACTCCATACCTTTCTTTGGGAATATCTTTTACTACCATCAGGTAAGGAATGCCCATCATACTGGCCCAGCCCACACCAAAACCTGTAATAGCAACAAATAACAATGTTTTGTGCGTAATAAAAGGAAACACTATAAAACCAATACCTGCCATCAGCAAACAAAAAAAGTGAACCCATTTAGGACTATATTTTTTTGCAAAACCTACCAGGCCAAAGGCTACCAAAAAGGTAACAATATTGTACCAGCCATTAACAAGGCCGGTAATACTAACAGCTTTTTCGTACAGTTCTTTATTATCGGGCGTTGCGTTATACAACGACAAGGCAATGCTTTTTGAACTGTTTTGCCAGTAACAGAACAAGGCATACCACTGAAAAAGATATACCAATGCCAGTTGCCACAATACCCTGGGCATAGCAATGATGGCTTCAAATATTTCGATGTTCTGGGCAAATAGAGATTTGGTTATTTTATTATTATTGAGCGACCGCATTACCCTTCTGATAGTTCCCTTTGAGAAAATTTCAGGGATAAGTAAGATCACCATTGCTATGTATGAAATGATGGTTGTAATAATGGACAAAAAGAACTGAATAAAAGGATGAGGCATTCCTTCGTTCTTCTTTTTTATTTCAACCAATTCTTCTGCAGTTGGTGGTATCTCGGGGGTGGTTCGCATGCTCCACCATACAGATGCAATAGAACATACGGCGCCTACGAAGAATGATGCAAAAACCCAGTTTGGAATTTTGCCTGTGTAGCCAATAATGATTGCCGGAAAAATAAAGAGAGATACATTAGCCAGCGTTTGCCCAAAACCTGTAAAAAAACTCTGTGCCTGAAAACCTGTTGGCTGCTGACTGGGATCTAATTTATCAGCAACAAATGCACGGTAAGGTTCCATAGCTGTATTGTTGCCGGCATCCAGTACCCACAGTAATCCTGCGGCCATCCATAACGTTGAGCTGAACGGAAATAAAAATAATGCAAGGCTGCACATGATTGCTCCAATCAAAAAAAATGGTTTGCGCCTTCCGAAACGGGGGCTCCAGGTTTTATCACTCAATGCACCAATGATTGGCTGAATGATAAGCCCGGTAAGTGGTCCGGCAAGATTTAGCCAGGGAATTTCATCTGGTTTGGCGCCCAAAAAATCGTAAATAGGATTTACAGCACTTTGCTGCAGGCCAAAACTGTACTGAATGCCAAAGAAGCCAACATTCATATTGATAATTTGCCAGAAACTCAGGCGGGGCTTGGGTATATGCATCAGCAATCGTTTAGTTAACCAAATGTAACTTTTTGCAAACACTATTAAAAGTGATAGCGTTTATGTTTTTTAAGAATAATATTTGCAAACGGTTGATGTGGGAAAACTGTTATTACAGCACACAAAACCGGATCGAATCAATTCTAATAAGAGAGGCGGCTACAAATTTAGCCTGCTACTTTTTTAGCCTTGCCGGCTTTAGATGTAATTTTTTTGGCAGAAGAATCTCTTACGATCAGTTCTGTTTGTAATGTAACTTTTTCAAACTCTGTAACGGCTCTTTTACTTTCTATAAGTTTGATGAGTAGTTCGGTAGCGGCCTGCCCCATTTCTGCAGCAGGTTGTTTAACCGTTGTTAAACCCGGTGTTATCAGTTCGCCAAAAGAAGAATTTGAAAATCCAACCAGCGCAATATCATCAGGTACTTTCAGGTTAAGTGTTTTTAAAACACGAAGGCAGCTGATGGTAAGCCTGTCGCCGGCGCTGAAGATAGCATCAGGCTTATCTTTTAAGGTAACCAGGCTTTTTACTGCATCTTCCAGTTCGTTAAAGATCATTCCTCCGTGGTTACAGTTCCTGATATATGCTTCATTAAAGGGTATATTGTTATCATTCAATGCAGCTTTATATCCATTCAGTCTTTCGATAGAAATGGATAAATGAGCAGAGCTGGTAAGGTGAGCAATTTTGGTATAGCCGGCATCAATTAAATGCTGCGTGGCATTGTAGGCTCCCTGGTAATTATCTGCTACAACTTTATGTGTTTCTATTTCATCAGATATCCTGTCGAAAAATACAATCGGAAATCCTTTGTCATGTAATTTTTTAAAATGCTCAATTTTATCAGTTTCTGCCGAAAGTGAGACCAATAAACCATCAACCGACCTGGATGCAAGGTGCTCCACATTCACAATTTCTCTTTCATAGGATTCGTGGCTTTGAGAAATGATAACGTGATAGCCCCGGTTATAAGCAATGGATTCGATACCATTGATGGCCTGCGAAAAAAAATTGTTGGCAATTTCGCATACCACAACGCCAATAGAACGGCTGCGTCGTTCTTTTAAACTGAGTGCAATAGGGTTGGGCCGGTAATTAAATTGTTCGGCATATTCTATCACCAGTTTTTTTGTGTCTGAGCTGATCTCGTGGCTGCCCCTTAAAGCCCTGGAAACTGTAGAGGTAGATAATCCCAGCGCTTTTGCAATATCTTTTATAGTGATGGCTTCGTACATTTTTATCTGCTGATGCTGCCGCTTTTTGGTAAATTTTTCTGTTTAAATTTTAAGCAAACTAAACACTTTTTTTGTGCATTCCGTTTTTTCGATCGTTGTTGCAATCGTTATCGGCATCGATTGCGTAAAAAAATCAATTGTAGTTTAATTAATTGTTAATTAATCTATGTAGAATTGACATCTGACTTCTTGTAAAATACGAATAAGTTTTGACCTGAAGAACGAATAAAAAAGATTGCATCATTTTTTTGAATTTTTAAATATTGCTATATGAGAAAACTGCTGACGTTTCTAACAGTACTTTTTTTAATTCCGATCAGTTTACTGGCGCAAAACAAAACCATCAAAGGCAGAGTGGTGGATGAATCTGGTAACCCGGTTGCCAATGCTAATGTAATGGCAAAGGGAGCTAAAAAAGGAACCCAAACCGATAAGGATGGTAATTTCTCTATCGAGGTTCCTGGTAATGCCAATATTGTTTTTTCATCTGTTGGGTTTGTTTCAAAAACTGTATCTGCGTCCAGTAGTGAAATAGCTGCTGTTCAGTTGAAAAAGGATATTGTTACACAGGATGATGTAGTTGTGATCGGTTATCAAACCGTGAAAAGGAAGGATGTGCTTGCATCCGTTTCTTCGGTGGGTGCAAAAGAGTTAAAAGATATTCCGATTAACTCAGCGGCAGAAGCTTTAAATGGCCGCCTGTCGGGTGTTACAGCAACTACAGCCGAAGGATCGCCGGATGCACAGATCAATATCAGGGTGCGTGGGGGTATCTCCATTTCGCAGGATAATTCTCCTTTGTATATAGTAGATGGAGTACAGGTTGAGAACGGACTTTCGGCTCTTTCTCCTCAGAATATTCAAAGCATCGATGTTTTAAAAGATGCTGCTGCAACGGCTATTTATGGAGCCAGGGCAGGTAATGGTGTTGTAATTATAACAACCAAATCGGGCAGAAGAGGCAAGCTTAAATTAAGCTATAATGGTTATGTGGGTATGAAGTTCCTGGCAAGAAAACTAAAGGTAATGAGCCCTTATGATTTTGTGATCTACCAGTCAGAGAGATCAAGAGGTAGTAGCGCAGATAGTACCACATTTACCAACCGCTTTGGCACCACCTGGGATACACTTGCCAATTATCAGAATGTGGGCTCTGTTGACTGGCAAGGTGAAGTATTTGGAAGAACAGGCGTAATGCAAACACATAGTTTGTCTGGTAGTGGCGGTACCAAAAACTTATTATACAGTTTTGGATATACTTATAATGATGACAAAGCCATTGTTTTAAACTCAAACTATAAAAGGCACTTACTGAATGCTAAGGTTGATTATGATATTACCAAAAAACTAAAAGCCAGTGTTGGCGCCAGGTACACCCACACAGATGTACTTGGAGCGGGTGTTTCATCCGACCAGGGAACTTCTTACAACAGGCTGCGTAATGCTGTTAAATACAGGCCGTTCCTGTCGGGTAGTCAAACCCTGCAGGATCAGGATCCTTATGCAGATCCAAGTGCAGGAAATGGTTTGATACTGGTTAACCCGATACTGCTGGCAAATTCGGAATACAGAAAAAAAACTACCAATGTATTCAATATTAATGCCAGCGCCAGTTATAAAATATTGAAAAACCTCACTTTTAAAACCACTGTTGGTTATGATCAGTCAAAAACCATCGACAGGCAGTTTACCGATTCATTGGCGCCCTATTCTGTTACACAGGGAGGAGCAAAACCAATTGTACAGTTGGATTCAATCGAAGCGAAAACTTTTACAAACTCAAACGTGCTTACCTATTCTCTTAAAGGCATCAGAAAAAAACACGACATTGATATTCTTGTTGGAGAAGAAACCTATGATCTTAAAACCGAAACACACACGCAGCTTTACAATAAGTTCCCTACTTTCACTCCCTACAATACAGCTTTCAAAAATCTGGGTTTAGGTACTACGGTTAATGGTTATCCAAGACTTGGTAAAACCAGGTACACCAGTTTGTCTTTCTTTGGAAGAGTGAATTATGGCTTTAAAGAAAGATACCTGCTTTCTGTAAATGTAAGGGAAGACGGAACCTCAAAATTTGGCCCGGGCCACAAATGGGGTACATTCCCTGCTGCTTCTGTAGCCTGGAGGGTTTCAAAAGAAAAATTTATGGAGCATGTTAGCTTCATCAACGAACTTAAATTCAGGTTTGGTATGGGTAAAATTGGTAACAACCGCATTAGTGATTACCTCTACCTTACAACCTACAGTAACAACGGAAATGTATATTATGGCTTGAATAATACTTCGGTTAATGGCTACTATTCAACAGCTCTTGTAAATTCCGACCTGGTATGGGAATCAACCGTAAACAGGAACTTTGGTATGGACATCAGCCTGTTTCACAGAAGGATAGACCTGAGTGTTGATTACTACAATAATACTTCAGATCATCTTTTACTGAATGTGCCTGTAGCATCAACCTATGGTTATGCCAATCAATTGCAGAATGTTGGTAAAACATCCAATAAAGGTGTAGATCTGCAGTTGAATGCTGTTATTATGAAGCGTAAGAACTTTAGCTGGTCGGCTAATTATAACATGTCTTTCAACAGAAATAAAATAGTTCAGTTAGGTGTTAACCAGAATTATTTTTATCCTGCTGCCAGCTGGGGTGTATCTGGTCAGCCAACCGATTATATCCAGAGGATCGGTGATCCAGTTGGATCTATGTGGGGCTTGGTTAATGATGGATTCTATGGAGTGAACGACTTCGACTACAACACTGCAACCGGTGCATATACTTTAAAAACAGGCGTGGCCGATGCCAAAGCAATCATTGGTGTTGTGCAGCCGGGCATGATCAAATTTAAAGATTTGAATGGAGATGGTATCATTGATCTGAATAACGACAGAAAGATCATTGGTAATCCAACACCTAAATTTACTGGTGGTTTAAACCAGCAGTTTACTTACAAGCAATGGGATATGAGCGTCTTTGTTAATTTCTCTTATGGCAATGATATTTACAATGCCAATAAGATTGAATTAAGCAATGCATATACCAATGATGCAAATATGCTTGACATTATGAGTGGCCGCTGGAAAACTGTTACAGCTACAGGACAGACAGCACAGTGGGTTGTTGGTAATACAGCTTATGGAATCGCTCCAGATCAACTTGCAGCTTTAAATGCAAATGCAACTATCTGGCAGCCTATTAAAAGCGCAGGTGCATTTTATCCGTCATCATGGGCAATTGAAGATGGATCTTTCTTAAGGATAAACAACGTCACTATTGGATATTCATTACCGGTTAATAAGCTGACACGTTTGCACATGAGCCAGCTGCGTTTTTACGCTACTGCAAATAACCTGGCAGTACTTACCAGCTATTCAGGATACGATCCTGAAGTGAGCGTACGTAAAAGCGGTTTAACTCCGGGGCTTGATTATTCAGCCTATCCAAAGAGCCGTAGTTTTATTTTTGGAATCAATGCATCATTTTAATTATTACAAATCAAACCTTGTTATATGAACACAAAATATTTTAACAAACTATCAATATTGATTTCAGCAGGTCTGTTGATCTTGTTGGGTGGTTGTAAAAAATACCTCGATCAGCAACCTATTACTGAAGTCGGTTCCGAACTGGTTTTTAAGGATGTTACAACCACCAGGCAGGCTATTGCCGGGGTGTATAGCCGTTTGGTAGGCGACCAGGGTTTTGGTATCCGCCTCAGTTTATATTACACCGTTGATAATGATGAAATGCAGGGACCTACCGGCGCTGCTGATAACGACCGCAGAGATATAGCCCGCTATTCGGCAACGCCGGGTAATGCGCAGCTTACCAATCCTTTCAACCAGTTATTTACCGGAATTGAGTATGCTAATATTTGTATTGACAATATTCCTAAAATGGATATGTATGCCAATGGCTCTGAGAATGAGAAAAAACAATTGCAGCGTATGTACGGCGAAGCGCTTACTTTAAGAGCCCAGTTTTACCTGGAAGCGATCATGAATTGGGGAGACCTGCCTCAGCACTTTGTACCAGCTTATGCACAGGCATCCGGAAACCCTTTCCCGGCAAAGGTTGACAGGGATACACTGTATGGTCAGTTGTTGAATGATCTTAAAATCGCAGAAGACCTGGTTCCCTGGAGAAATGAAATAACAACTATTGGCGACCAGGTTGATGAACGTATCACCAAAGGAGCAGTAAAAGGTTTACGTGCAAGAGTAGCTTTGTTCAGGGGGGGGTATTCATTACGCCAGGATGGTACTATTAAAAGAGGTTCAAATTATCTTTCTTATTATCAGATTGCAAAAGACGAATGTAATGATATTATTACATCAGGTCAGCATACCTTAAATCCAAGTTTTAAAGCTTTGTGGAAAGACCAGGTATGTGGTCATGCTGTTGCTGATCCTAACGGAGAGCTGATGTTCCAGGCAAGTGGTATTGGTTTAACAGGTGCAGAAGATACCAAGCTGGGTTATTACAACGGCCCAACAGTAAACAGCCTGGGCAACAAAAGTATCAATGTAATGCCTACCTATTTTTACTTGTTTGATTCTACTGATCTTAGGAGAGATGTTACCTGTGCAGCTTACAATGTTGGCTCGCCAACAGCTACACCAACGCCACTGCCAAAGATAGGACAGGCGCTTACTGCAATCTGCGATGGCAAGTACAGAAGGGATTGGGTAACAAACCCGGTTATATCACCAACAAGCGCTGTTCAATACCTTGGTTTAAAATGGCAGATACTTCGCTATGCAGATATATTGCTGATGTTTGCTGAAGCTGAGAATGAAATAAACGGTCCAACTGCTGCTGCATATGCTGCCGTCAATTCTGTAAGAAGAAGAGGTTATGGAAAATCTATTACCACACCAGATGCAACTGTTGACCTGGCAGGATTAAGTAAGCCTGCATTTTTTGCTGCCCTTGTAAGAGAAAGGTCATTGGAACTGGGAGGTGAAGGTGTGCGGAAATTTGACTTGTTGCGCTGGAACTTATTGGCAGCAGCACTTAACGAAACAAAAGCCAACTTAAACAGAATGGCTACACCAACTACTACTGCCTTGGTTGATCCAACCTATATGGCCGGATATCCATCTTACTGCAAAACGCTGACATTGCCCATTGCTATGTATTATATTACCAACACCCTTTCAGATGATAACAACATCAATGGGCTTTGGAAAAACTCGCTGTACAAAACAGCACCAACCACAACACCGGCAGGCACAACCAAAGTTGCATGGTTAACTAATGCAATAACTGCAGCAGGTACCACATCACCATTAGGCAGGTTTGCAACGGGGTTTGTAACGGGCAAGTCGGAGCTGCTGCCTTTGCCACAACCGGCCAGGGATGCTAATTTTAACCTGGCACAAAACCCTAATTATTAAATTTTTCTCATAGCGTTAGTTTTCGAAGGCTGTTGCAAATTGCAGCAGCCTTTTTTAATCAGTATTAAACGTAAATTGTATGATGAAGCAGGGGATTTTTTTATGGATAATTCTTGTTTGCAGCATTATGGCATCAGCACAAAAAATTACCGTGGCGCAGGATGGCAGCGGCAACTATAAAACAGTGCAGGCTGCATTGGATGCCGTGCCGCCAGGAAATGAAAAACCGGTTTCGATCTTCATTAAAAAGGGAATATACCGTGAAGTGGTAATAGTAGATGCCCGGAAAAATTTTGTAACCCTGGTTGGAGAGGATAAAGAGAAAACAATTTTAAGTTTTGATAATCACGCAGGCACCAGGTTGCCTAATGGCGATACCTTAAATACCTGGACCTGCGCTTCATTCTTTGTATATGGAAATGATTTTCATGCTGAGAACCTTACGTTCGAAAATAAAGCAGGATTTACAGCAGGGCAAGCTGTTGCATTAAGAGTAGAAGGAAACCGTGCTTCCTTCAAAAATTGTAATATTGAAGGTTTCCAGGATGTATTGTTTTTGAGTGGCTCGGGCGTAAAACATTTTTTTGACAATTGTTATATAGAAGGCACTACCGATTTTATTTTTGGTGCCGCCACAGCAGTTTTCAGGAACTGCCATATTCACAGCAAAAAGAATTCGCATGTTACGGCTGCATCAACCAACAGTATTATTCCCTTTGGTTTTGTATTCTTTAACTGCAGACTAACTGCAGATAGTAATATCAATAAGGTTTCGCTGGGCAGGCCATGGAGCCCTACGGCAAGCGTTACTTATATCAATTGCTGGCTGGACAGCCATATTATTGCCGAAGGCTGGAACAACTGGAAGAACCCGGCTAATGAAGCAACGGCCAGGTATGCGGAATATAACAGCACGGGCCCTGGTGCTAACCCGGCAGCCAGGGTTTTGTGGAGCAGGCAATTAACAGAAGATGATCTCAAAAAATTCAGCCTTAAAAATATTTTGGGTGAATGGAATATTTATGAAAAATAAAAAATGTTATGCAAAAAATAAAAACAGCTTTATGTTCTTTTGGAATGAGCGGATGGGTTTTTCATGCACCTTTCATTCACTTGCATGATGGATTTGAATTGTATGCCGTATTTGAGCGGACAAAAAACCTGGCGCAGGAAAAATATCCCGGTATAAAAACATTCCGCTCGCTGGAAGTTATGCTGGCAGATGATGAAATTGAATTGGTGATCGTAAATACGCCCAATTATACCCACTACGAATATGCAAAGCAGGCCTTGCTCGCAGGTAAGCACGTGGTTGTAGAAAAAGCTTTTACCAATACCGTAGCCGAAGCGCAAGAACTTATTGCATTGGCTGCAGAGCAAAATAAAAAACTATCGGTTTACCAAAACCGTCGCTGGGACAGTGATTTCAAAACAGTGAAAAAAGTACTTCAGCAAAAACTGCTGGGCGATGTGGTGGAAGCTGAAATCCATTTTGATCGATATAACCTGAACCTGAGTCCTAAACTGCATAAAGAGACGCCCGGCCCCGGTTCAGGTATTGTACCAGACCTTGGTCCGCATTTAATAGACCAGGCCCTGCAATTGTTTGGAATGCCCGATGCTGTTTTTGCAGATGCAACAAACTTGAGGCCTGTTTCAAAAGTAGAGGACTACATCGAGATCATTCTATTCTATAAAAACTCAAGAGTGCGATTAAAAGCAGGTTACCTGGTAAGAGAACTTTTGCCGGCATATATTTTTCATGGTATCAAAGGAAGTTTTTTAAAACCACGAGCCGATGTACAGGAAAGAGATCTGCAGCAACTTAAAGATCTTACGGATGCAGATTGGGGCACAGAAGCTGATACAGGAAAAGGGTTATTGCATACCGAAATAGATGGAAAAGTTATCAGGGAATATATTCCTTCTGAGAAAGGTAATTACATGGATTATTACAATGGCATTTTTGAAGCAATACGAAATGATAAGGAATTACCTGTTACAGCTACTGAAGGTATGCAGGTGATCCGTATCATTGAATTGGCCTTTCAAAGTATAAAAGAAAAAAGAATCATTCAGTTATAATCATCAGTGAAGAAGACCGGGAAAAATATTGTGTTTGCTTTATTGTTGCTGTCAAATTTGTTGCATGCACAGCCATCAAAAGTATGGGTTGCTGATAATGGTGATGGAACTTATAAAAATCCTGTTATCCATGCGGATTACAGCGACCCCGATGCGATCAGGGTTGGTAATGACTTTTACATGATCGCTTCCAGCTTTAATCATGTACCGGGCTTACCCATATTACATTCAAAAGACCTGGTAAACTGGGAACTGATCGGCCATGCATTACTGAAACAACCACCTATTGATCATTTCAGCAAAGTGCAGCATGGCGGCGGCGTATGGGCGCCATCTATCCGCTATCACAACAATGAATTCTATATCTATTATCCCGATCCTGATTTTGGTATTTATCTGACCAAAGCAAAAAATATCCTGGGTCCCTGGTCCGATCCTGTGTTGGTAGAAGCCGGTAAAGGATTGATAGACCCTTGTCCTCTTTGGGATTATGATGGCCGGGTTTACCTGGTGCATGCTTTTGCGGGAAGCCGTGCCGGTATCAAAAGCATCATCATTGTAAAACAAATGAATGCAGAAGGAACAAAAACAACAGATGCAGGCGTAATGGTTTACGATGGCCATGAAAAAGATCCAACAATTGAAGGCCCTAAGTTTTATAAACGAAATGGGTATTATTACATTTTTGCTCCGGCAGGTGGTGTAAGTACCGGTTGGCAAACGGTGTTGCGTTCAAAAAATATTTATGGCCCTTACCAAATAAAAGTGGTGATGGACCAGGGATCTACCAACATCAACGGTCCACACCAGGGTGCATGGGTAAATACGCAGACAGGCGAGGACTGGTTTCTGCATTTCCAGGATAAAGACGCTTATGGCAGGGTTGTTCACCTGCAGCCAATGCAATGGAAGAACGACTGGCCGGTTATTGGTATTGATAGAGACATTGACGGCAAAGGTGAGCCGGCATCGGTTTATAAAAAGCCAAATGTTGGCAAAGCATATCCAATCATTACACCTGCTGAGTCAGACGAATTCAATTTGCCAAAGCTGGGCTTGCAGTGGCAATGGCAGGCCAATCCGCAGGGTGGATGGGCTTTTCCCACTTCATCGGGTTCGTTAAGGATGTTTTCTGTTTATCAGCCCGATTCAATAAATAATCTCTGGAACCTCCCCAATATCCTTGCACAAAAATTGCCTGCCGAAGAATTTATAGCCAGGCTGAAAGTAAGGTTTAATCCTAAATTCACTAACGAACGTTTTGGCCTGATCATGTTTGGAACTGATTACGCTTATATCTCTCTCGTAAAAAAAGAGGACGGTATCTATATTGTTTGTAAAGAAAACATAAAGGCTGATAAAAATAATGAAGAGATTGAAACTGCCAGCTTCCCGGTAAAGGGAAATGAATTTTACCTGGAGGTAATGATTGAGAAAGGAGCCGTTTGTCATTTCCGTTTCAGCGATAATGAAGCGCATTCAACAACAGTGGAAAAGTCTTTTACAGCTAAACCAGGCAGGTGGGTTGGCGCAAAGATTGGTATGTTTTGCCTGAGAAATAATATTACGAATGATGCCGGCTTTGCTGATGTGGATTGGTTCAGGATAGAACCTGTAAGATAGATCTAAATAAATTTTATACTATGAAAAAAATAATTCTCACTGTCGCTGTGTTTCTTTTTGTAATCCTGCAAGGTCATGCACAAACAAAACAGGAAACTGCTGTAGCCAACGCAGTTGAGCAATTGCGTAAGGCCATGGTTGATGCAGATTCAGTGAAGCTGGATAAACTTACAGCAGAACAACTGAGTTATGGCCATTCAAGCGGGCATATTGATGACAAGATAACTTTTGTTCAGAAGATCGTTTCTGGTAAAAGTGATTTTGTGACCCTGGAGTTTGTGGAGCAAAGTATTTCAATTAGTAAAAACACAGCAATTGTAAGACATAAATTAAATGCCATTACCAACGATAACGGCAAGCCGGGAGAAGTGCACCTGGCTGTTTTGCTGGTATGGCAAAAACAGCACGGGCAGTGGAAATTACTGGCCAGGCAGGCAGTAAAACTTACATAAAAATCGGTTTCAAAAAGATGGTATCGTTATCGGGAACGATTGCGTAAATAAACATCTTTTAATACCTAGTTAACAGTAGAAATATCGGTAAAATTGATAAGCGAAAACGATCGATTGCAATGAAAAAAAGCCTCGTCCTGGTATTACTTATTATAAGCGGATTTGCCTTCCTGGCGCCCGAAAAAAAAACCACTATATTTTTGGTTGGCGACAGTACCATGGCAGATAAACCGCTTGAAGAAAACCCTGAAAGGGGTTGGGGGCAATTATTTCCAAAATACATGAGGGATGAGATTGAGATACAGAACCATGCTGTTAACGGAAGAAGCACCAAAAGTTTTATCAATGAGCATCGCTGGGATACGGTAATGAGCAGGCTGAAGGCCGGTGACTATGTAATGATACAGTTTGGTCACAACGACAGCAAAGTAGAAGACAGTAACCGCTCTGCGCCGGCACACACGTTGTACAAAGAAAACCTCGTTCGTTTTGTAAATGATGTAAGAGGCAAAGGAGCAAATCCCATTTTGATTACACCGGTAATGCGCCGGAAATTTGATGAAGCCGGAAAATTTGTGGATCAGCATGGCGATTATCCTGCTGTGGTAAAGGAAGTTGCTGCATTAATGAATGTGCCGCTGATCGATCTGCATAAAAGCAGCGAAGCGCTTATCGTTAAGGAAGGAGTTGAAAACAGCAGGCGTTTGTTTTTAAATATTCCTACCAATCATTTTAAAAATTATAAAGGCAAGGCCGAAGACAATACGCACTTCAGCGAATATGGTGCCTCCTCAATGGCATCACTGGTATGCCAAAGTATCAAAGAGCAAAATCTGCCATTGGCAAAATATTTAAAGCCATCTGCATTTAAGGAGAAGTTTGCTTTTGAGTTGCCTAAAATGTACACACCGCATTTTAAAAGAGACACATTTAATATCCTGAACTATGGCGCTATTGCAGATGGAATGACATTGAATTCTGTTGCTATTAATAAAGCAATTGATGAATGCGCCAAAGAGGGCGGCGGCACTGTACTCATTCCCCGTGGCTCTTTTGTTACAGGGCCCATCATCATGAAAAGCAATATCAACCTGCATCTTGATAAAGGTGCATTAGTTATATTCAGCCCCGACTTTAATCAATATCCGCTTGTTACTTCTTCTTTTGAAGGTGTTGATGCCGCCAGGTGTCAGTCGCCCGTAGTTGCAGAAAATTTAGAGAATATTGCTATTACCGGACCCGGCATTATGAATGGTAATGGCTATTACTGGCGTCCTGTAAAAAAAGAAAAACTTACTGAAACTCAATGGAAACAGCACCTGCAGGATTATGGCGGTGCATTAACTGCTGATAAAAAAACATGGTACGCTTCTGAAAAAGCATTGAAAGGTTCTTTAACAAACAATATTGGTAAACTTACTGATGGAAAAACACTGGCAGATTTTGAGGATGTAAAAGATTACCTGCGACCGAACATGATACGCATCTACCAGTGTAAGAATATCCTGATTGAGGATGTGACTTTTGAAAACTCTCCCGCATGGACAACGCACATGATGATGAGTGAGCATATCACTATCAAAAATCTGAAAGTAAAAAACCCATGGTATGGTACAAACACCGATGCACTTGACCTGGAGAGTTGTAAAAATGCTTTGGTGGAAGATTGCAATTTTGATACCGGTGATGATGGCATTTGTATTAAAAGCGGTCGTGATGCAGAAGGTAGAAAAAGGGGAATGCCAACACAGGATATAATTGTGAACAACTGTACTGTATATCATGCGCATGGCGGTTTTGTGGTGGGCAGCGAGATGAGTGGCGGAACGAATAATATGTTCATCAGCAATTGCACTTTTATTGGCACCGATATTGGCCTGCGCTTTAAAACCACCCGTGGACGTGGTGGTATTGTTGAAAATATCTTTGTGAACAATATCAATATGAAAGATATTGCCGCTGAAGCCATTCTTTTTGATATGTATTATATGGCCAAGGATCCCGTGGTATTGGCCGGTGAAAAAAGAGAGCCACCCAAAGTTGAATTTAAGCCAGTAGATGAAAGCACACCACAGTTCAGGAATTTTTATTTCCGCAATATTACCTGCAATGGCGCTTCCAAAGGAATTTTTGTTAGAGGTATACCTGAAATGCACATAAAAAATGTGTTGATTGAAAATGCTGTATTGCAGGCTGACGAAGGGATTGATATACAGGAGGCAAGTGATATTACGCTCAACGATATCACCATGATACCAAAGAACACAAACCCGGTAGCCTATATTTTAAACAGCGATAACATTACTATTGATAGATTAAAGTATAAGGACAATGCTGATTTGCTGGCACAGGTTCAGGGCGAACGTACAAAAGGAATTTCAATTTTAAATACAGATGTTACAAGGGCAAAACAAAAACTGTTTGCAGATTTTGGAGCTACAGATACAGCTGTAATTTGGGAGAAACTTAAACCTGTTGAAGTGCCTAAAACTAAAGGGAAGAAAAAGAAAAATTAAGATGAAAAAAATAACCGGCATCGTTTTTTTAGTTGGAGTGATTTGTACGGCAATGGCACAGCAAAAACCGTATTCGCAGCAGATGGCGCAAACAGCCATGCACATCTGGCCGGATTCTTTTGCCGTTAAGCCCGGAAGCCCGGCCCGCTGGAGTTACGACCAGGGAGTTATTTTGAAAGGCATTGAAGGAGTCTGGAAATTGTATGGCGATGCTTCATACTTTAATTATATACAGCATAGCATGGATTTTTATGTGCAGGAAGATGGCAGCATAAAGGACTATAAAAGGGATGAGTTCAATATCGATCATACCAACAATGGCAAAGTGGTAATGATGCTGTACAATATCACCGGCAAAGAAAAATATAAAAAGGCTGTTGATAATATCCGCAGCCAGTTTAATGATCATCCACGTACTAAAGAAGGAAGTTTCTGGCATAAAAAAATATATCCATGGCAGGTTTGGCTGGATGGTTTGTATATGGGCCAGCCATTTTATGCCGAGTATGCAAAACTTGCAAAGCAGGATACGGTGTTTGATGATATTGCCCGCCAGTTCATCAATATAGAAAGACATACCCGTGATCCCAAAACAGGTTTATTATATCACGGATGGGATGAAAGTAAAGAACAGAAATGGGCCAACCCGCAAACAGGTTGCTCACCACATTTTTGGGGAAGGGCATTGGGATGGTATGGGGTAGCGCTGGTGGATGTGCTGGATCATTTCCCTAAAAATCATCCCGGAAGAGATTTTCTCATCAAAATCCTCAATCGTTTTGTTACTGCTGTTGTAAAAGTGCAGGATAAGCAATCGGGGCTTTGGTACGATATTGTTGATCTGCCAACGCGACCTAAAAATTATAAAGAAGCATCCGCATCCTGTATGCTGGTGTATACCATGGCTAAGGCTGTGCGTAATGGGTATATACCGGCGTCGTATTTTCAAAATGCGAAAAAAGGATATGATGGCATCATCAAAGAATTTATTGAAGTGGATGCTAACGGCCAAACCAATTTAAAGGGAACCGTAAGTGTATCGGGCCTGGGTGGTAAGCCATATCGCGATGGCAGCTTTGATTATTATATGAGTGAGAAAGTGGTGGTTAACGATCCTAAAGGCATGGGTGCATTTATTTTGGCCAGTGTAGAAATGGAAATGGCAGCGCTTCCAAAACCTGGCAAAGGAAAGAATGTGGTGATGGATAATTATTTTAACAACGAATGGCGTAAGAATGGATTTGGTGCAAATATGCGCCGGCATTACACCTGGGACGATTACGAAAATGGTGGGTTCAGTTTGTTTGGGAATGTATGGCAATCTTACGGTGCAACCCTGGGCGGGTTGGATGCTGCACCAACTGCATCGGATCTTAAAAATGCAAGCGTGTATATAATGGTTGACCCAGATGGATACAAAGACACGAAGACGCCGAATTTCATGGATGAAAAATCTGCTGCTGAAATTGCCAACTGGGTAAAACAGGGTGGCGTTTTATTGTTAATGACCAATGATACTGCCAACTGCGATCTGCAGCATTTCAATATCCTTTCCGATAAATTTGGTATCCATTTTTCTGACAGAAGCAGGAACATGGTAAAGAATAGTGAGTTTGAAACCGGTGCTATCTATAACAAAAACAATAACCCTGTTTTTAAACAAACAAAAAAAATGTACCTGAAAGAGATCTGCGTGCTGGAAGTGAAAACGCCTGCGGCCTCTTTAATTACGCAGGATGGAGATGTGATCTTTGCAACGGCTAAATATGGCAAGGGTACTGTGTTTGCTGTGGGAGATCCCTGGTTATACAATGAATACCTGGATGGTAGAAAAATACCTGCACAATATGAGAATTTTTCTGCTGCCAATGAATTGGTACAATGGTTATTAAGTAAGGCATTAAAAAAATGATGATTCAAATAAAAAAAATATCAGTATTTATTGCAGCACTGTTTTTTGCCTGCACTTCCGTTTTTGCACAAAAAGATATTGTGGTGGCACAGGATGGAAGCGGCAGTTTTAAAACCATACAGGAAGCTATTAACAGTTTGTCTGCCGATGCAAAATCCCAGCGAATTATTCTTATTAAAAAAGGAACATACAAGGAGAAAATTTTTATTGATAAGAATTTCATTACGTTAAAAGGAGAAGATCCTGCTAAAACCATTATAAGCATTTCACTGGCAAGAGATGAATGGCGCTGCGATAACCCTGATGACTACGGAACTGCAACCATTAATTTAAAGGGTAGCGATATTACGCTGGAGAATTTATCGTTCATAAATTGTTATGGGAAAGAAAATGCAAAAGATAAAACAATAGCCTGTGCCAACGACAGCAGTAAAACAAAAACCATTAAGCCAACCGGGCACCAGATGGCACTTCGCTCTTTTGCTACAACCCGGCTTATCGTTATCAACTGTATTTTTCGTGCTTATGGCGGAGATACGGTGAGTCCGTGGAATACAGACGACGGTATGTTCTATTTTAAAGATTGTGTAATGGAAGGTGGCGTTGATTTTTATTGTCCCAGGGGCTGGGCTTATGCAGTTGGTTGCACATTTATTTGCCATAATAAAGAAGCAGCTATCTGGCACGATGGCAGTAAAAATAAAGATTCAAAAACTGTTCTCGTTAACTGTAAATTTTCGGGTGATGAAGGATATAAACTGGGACGCTACCACCGTGACGCACAGTTTTACCTGGTAAACTGCCGCTTCGATAAGAACATGGCTGATGCTGATATTTACCAGCGGGAAGCCAATCCGCCAAATGTGATTCAATGGGGTAAAAGAGTGTATTACTATCATTGTAACAAAGATGGAGGCAACTATCCCTGGATGACTGATAACCTGCCCTCAAGTATCAGCATTAACGATATTACTGCATTCTGGACTTATGATTACAAATGGAACCCGGAAAAACAGAAGGAAGGCCCTGATGTTGAGATCAAAGTTTCTCCGGGATCGGTAACAACAGATCCCATTGCAGAAAATATGCTGCTTTATCAGCGTGCAAATGGCGGCTGGCCCAAGCATTTCCAGGGCGATAAAAAAGTAGACTACAAACATGAACTAACCGGTGAAGAAAAACTGGAACTGGTAGCAGGATATGCTCCTGGTATTGATGCTACGATAGACAATGAAGCGACTACAAAAGAAATAAGATACCTGAGCAAAGTGTTTAAGCAAACAAAGAATGAAAGATACTTTAATGCGGCAAAACGAGGAGTTGATTATTTGTTAGATGCACAATATGCCAATGGCGGCTGGCCACAGTTCTTCCCAGATTTCAGCAGTTACCGAAGCCAGATTACTTACAATGATAATGCCATGGTAAATGTGCTGAATGTATTGTACGATATTGCTCATAAACAAAATGACCTGGATATTTTTGATGTGCAGTATCAAAACAAATGTATTGATCCCATCGAAAGAGGTGTACAATGCATTTTAAAAACACAGTTAAAACAAAACGGACAGCTAACCGCCTGGTGTGCACAGTATAATGCAAAAACCCTGCAGCCGGAGATGGCCCGCAAGTTTGAATTGGTCTCATTAAGCGGTAATGAATCAGTTGGTATTGTTCGTTTCCTGATGCGTATTGAAAATCCATCTCCGGCAATCATAGAAGCTGTAAATGCAGCAACAGCCTGGTTTGCGAAAGTAAAAATTACCGGGTACAAATTTGTGGATGTAGCAGCGCCCAATGAAAAAAGCGGTAAGGACAGGGTGTTACTACCTGACAGTACCGGTGTTTTATGGGCAAGATTTTATGATGTAGATACCAATGAACCATTCTTTTCGGGCCGTGATAGTCAGCGCCACAAAACGATTGCAGAGGTAGAGAACGAAAGAAGAATAGGTTATGCCTGGTATGGAACATGGCCGGCTAAACTGCTGGCAACTGAATACCCGGCATGGAAAATAAAATGGGGAATACATTAACGGTTAATAAAAAGATCAAGAAATAATGAGTGCGTATGTTGTTATCTAAATTTAATTGTAAGAATATAAATGCAGAGAAGGCAGTAATTCCTGATGAGGTTTTATTTGACCTGCCCGAAAAGGTTTTACAGTTCGGAACCGGGGTATTGTTGCGTGGGCTGCCAGATTATTTTATTGATAAAGCAAACAGGCAAGGGGTTTTTAATGGAAGGATCGTTGTGGTTAAATCAACCGATGGTGGCGACGCTTCGGCATTTGAAAAGCAGGATGGGTTATACACCATATGTGTGCGTGGTGTAGAGCATGGAAACAAACTGCAGGAAAATATTGTCTGCTCATCCATCAGCAGGGTACTTTCTGCAAAAAATGAATGGAACAAAATTCTGGAATGTGCCCACAATCCTCAAATGAAGATCATTATTTCAAATACTACCGAAGTTGGAATTGAACTGGTACAGGATGATATACGACGCTATCCGCCTGTTTCTTTCCCTGGGAAATTGCTTGCATTTCTGTACGAACGATATAGGGCATTTGCAGGTAGTATGCAATCGGGCATGGTCATCATCCCAACGGAACTGATCGTTGACAATGGAAAAAAACTGGAATCGATTGTTATTGAGCTGGCCTATCTGAATGCGCTGGAGGAATCTTTTATTGACTGGCTGGAAACATCCAATACCTTCTGTAATTCGCTGGTAGACCGTATTGTGCCAGGAAAGCCTGAAAAAGACCAGAAGAAAAATATTGAAGATGAAATAGGATATATTGATGAACTGATGCTAATAACAGAAGTATATCGTCTTTGGGCTATTGAGGGTAATGAGGAAACAGCAAAGGTTCTTTCATTTGCCCAGACTGATAAAGGAGTTGTTATTGCACCTGATATTAACCTGTTCCGGGAACTAAAACTGCGTCTGCTGAACGCAACACATACTTTAAGTTGTGCTGTTGCATTTTTATCTGGAATTACTACGGTAAAGGAAGCCATGGATGATGAGCATATGGAGGATTTTATTGCCCGGATGATGCAAAAAGAAATCGCATCTGCAATACCGATGGATGCGTCAGACGAACAGAAAGCTGAATTTGCAGCTAACTGTCTCGACAGGTTTCGCAATCCGTTTATTGAACATCAGTGGTTAAGTATCACTGTTCAATATACTTCCAAAATGAAAATGCGGGTGGTCCCTGTTTTAGTAAAGCACTATAGTTTACAAAACTCTGTACCAGAAAATATAGCGGCAGGTTTTGCAGCCTATATTTATTTTATGAAAGCAGTAAAAGTTGATGCTGGAAAATACTACGGCAGCCTTCATGATAATTATTACCTTATTAATGATGCACATGCCGGATATTTTTATGACAAGTGGCAAAGCACACAACCCGCACTAATGGCGTCTTCGGTATTAAAAGATACTTCGTTGTGGGGCTACGATCTGGCTTTGCTGCCGGGCTTTGCTGATGCCGTACAGGAAAAAATAAATGAAATAGATGAAATGGGAATGGCTGCAGTCATTGATCCGTTGCACTCTAAAAAAAGCATTGCTTAAATAATGAATAATAAATTAGTAAAAGTTCATCCTGGTGATAATGTGCTGGTAGCTTTAACAAACTTGGCAAAGGGGGAAGTGTTGAGTTATGATGGTGAGGAATTTATTTTACAAGATGATATTCCTGCCAAACATAAGTTTGTTACAAAAGATTTGAAGGCCGGTGATGTAGTTGTGATGTATGGTGTAATGGTTGGCAAGGCTCAGTCAGCTATACCAAAGGGAGGCATTATTACAACCAGTAATCTCAAACATGCAGCCGAACCTTTTGTTTACCGTAAAACCGATTTCAGCTGGACTGCACCGGATGTTTCTACATTCAGCACCAGAACATTTAATGGTTACCATAGAAGTAACGGTGATGTAGGCACTGCCAATTACTGGCTTTTTATACCAACTGTGTTTTGCGAAAACCGTAACCTGGACGTGATACGGGAAGCATTGCATAATGAATTGGGATATGCGGTTACTGCAAAGTATAAGCAGTATACTCATCAGTTGGTGGATGCCTACAAAAATGGGCAAGATATTGGCTCGGTAAATTTATCTCCTGACCAACAAAACAAAAGCAACCGTGTTTTTAAGAACGTCGATGGAATCAAGTTCTTAAATCACCAGGGAGGTTGTGGCGGTATCAGGCAGGATGCGGCCATTCTTAGCAAGTTACTGGCTGCCTATGCCAATCATCCCAATGTAGGTGGCGTAACTGTTCTGAGTCTGGGTTGCCAGAATTTGCAGGTTCAGGACTTTATGAACGACCTGAAAATACTCAATCCTGATTTTGATAAGCCACTCTATATTTTTGAACAGCAGCAATCGCAAAGTGAGGAACAACTGATTGCGGAATCTATTCAAAAAACATTTACGGGCCTAATAGAAATTAATAAAACTGAAAGACAACCTGCTCCTCTTAGTAAATTAAATATTGGAGTAAAATGCGGTGGCAGTGATGGTTTTAGCGGTATATCTGCAAATCCTGCAGTAGGTTATTGCAGCGACCTGGTGGTTGCCCTGGGCGGAAAAATATTGCTGGCCGAGTTTCCGGAATTGTGTGGTGTGGAGCAGAATTTGATTGACCGCACCAACGACGAGGCTGCGGCAAAGAAGTTCATCAACCTGATGACGAACTATAATGAATCAGCATTACAGGTAGGTTCCGGTTTTCACATGAACCCATCTCCCGGAAATATTAAAGACGGGTTGATCACTGATGCAATAAAAAGTGCCGGCGCTGCAAAAAAGGGCGGAACATCGCCGGTGGTTGATGTATTGGATTATACCGAACCAGCAATAAAGCCGGGCTTGAACCTAGTTTGTACTCCCGGCAATGATGTAGAAGCTACCACAGGCAAAGCCGCCAGCGGTGCTACTTTGATATTGTTTACAACAGGTCTGGGTACTCCAACTGGTAACCCTGTTTGCCCGGTTATTAAAGTTTCCACCAACAGTAACCTAACCAAAAGAATGAACGATATTATTGATATTGACTGTGGGCCAGTTATTGAAGGAGATAAAACCATTGAGCAAATGGGAGAAGATATACTGGAGTACTGTATAAAAGCAGCCAGTGGAGAAGTGATACCAAAGGCCGTACTACTTAACCAGGATGATTTTATCCCCTGGAAGCGTGGCGTATCTTTGTAAAGACCCCCCTCAGCCCTCTGAAGGGGGAAGTTAAAAGAGCGAAGATAAAAGACTGAATATGAAAAAATTCCTGGACGAAAATTTCCTGCTTCAAAACAAAACTGCTCAGCAGCTGTATCATGAGTTTGCAAAGCAAATGCCCGTTATTGATTATCATAATCATCTTCCGCCCGACCAGATAGCCAATGATATCAATTTTGAAAACCTTACCCAGGTTTGGTTATACGGCGATCATTATAAGTGGCGGGCCATGCGTACTAATGGTGTTGATGAAAAATATTGCACTGGCGATGCCGGCGATTATGAAAAATTTGAGAAATGGGCAGCCACAGTGCCGTATACATTGCGTAACCCTTTGTACCACTGGACGCACCTGGAATTACAGCGTTATTTCAATATTGATACCATCCTCAATGCTGATACTGCGAAGGCAATTTATGAGGAAGCATCAGCCAAATTACAAACAGCCGATTATTCCGTTCGTAATGTATTGCGGAAAATGAACGTAAAGGTTTTGTGTACCACAGATGATCCCACAGATTCACTGGAGCATCATCAAAAAATTATTTCTGATGATTTTAGTATAAAAATATTACCCGCCTACCGGCCGGATAAGGCAATGAACGTAGATGATGCGGCAACTTTCAATGCCTACGTAAATAAGCTTGAGTCTGTATCGGGGCTTTCGGTTTCATCTTATAAAGATTATTTGAATGCATTAAAGAGCCGCCATGATTTTTTTGCAACAGTTGGTTGTAAGGTTTCTGATCATGGCCTGGAGCAATTATATGCAGCAGATTATACCGAGGCAGAGATCAAAAACAGTTTTGATAAGATCAGAGGCGGAAAGGAACTGGACTATGCGGAAAATATAAAATTCAAATCGGCCATGCTGATTGAATTTGCAAAATGGGATTGTGAAAAGGGTTGGGTGCAGCAATATCATCTGGGGGCCTTGCGCAACAATAATGCACGTATGATGAAGCAGCTGGGCGCTGACACCGGCTGGGATTCTATCGGCGATTTTTCGCAAGGAAGGGCATTGGCTACATTTTTAAACAAGCTGGATTCTACTGACCAACTGGGAAAGACAATTTTATATAACCTGAATCCTGCTGATAATGAATTGATGGCGACGATGATTGGAAACTTCAATGACGGCTCTGTCGCCGGAAAAGTACAGTTTGGATCTGCATGGTGGTTTTTGGATCAGAAAGACGGGATGGTAAAACAGATGAATGCACTTTCTAACATGGGCTTGTTGAGCAGGTTTGTTGGTATGTTAACTGATAGCAGGAGTTTTATGAGCTATCCACGGCATGAATATTTCAGGCGCATCCTGTGTAATATGTTTGGCGAAGAAATAGAGAATGGAGAACTGCCCGATGATATAGCATGGACCGGTAAGATCATTTCAGATATCTGCTATAATAACGCAGCTGGATATTTTAATTTCTAACATATGCTATAGGTTCGTTAATAAGTATACATTAAACAGCTGCCAGTATTTAGCCCCGGAGATCCGGGGCTTTTCATTTCCTTTAAAACTGACAATTATCACTACTAATACAAATTAAGATCATACCTCCTGCGTAGGGCCGAAAGTAGCTTTACAAAAGGAAAATTAACGAAGAGGTGAGGATAAATTTTCTTAACTTTCTAAAGCTCTGTCTTATTCAAATAAAAATAATTTTATGAAAAAGATTTTGGTAACAACAGACTTTTCGGTGGTGGCCAACAATGCAGTTAATTACGCTGCCGATATGGCAATGGCTATCAATGCAGATATTCTATTATTCCACATGGTACAAACGCCCATTGGCTACAGCGATTTACCTATAGCAGTGAGCCTGGAAGATATGATGCGTACCGCTGAAAAAGACATGCAGGATCTGAGAGTTGAAATAGCCCGGCGGGTAAATGCCAAAATAAATGTTGAAACACAGGTAGGCATGGGAGGTTTTTTTGCTGAACTGCAAAGTGTTTGTGAGCAGCTAAAGCCTTATGCAGTGGTGATGGGTAGCCAGGGTAAAACAGCAACTGAGCATTTACTTTTTGGGGCCCATGCAACGCATGCAGTAACAAATTTGATGTGGCCGGTTATCACAGTTCCGCCTGGAGTAACTTTTTCTGGAATTAAAAAGGTTGGCCTGGCTAGCGATCTTACAAAAGTAATAGAGAGCACACCTATTGAAGAGATCAGCAGGCTGGTACATGATTTCAATGCCGAACTCCATATACTGAATACCGGCAAAAAGCAGGTATTTGATGCAGATATTGTATTTGAATCGGGTATGATGCAGGAGATGACGATGGCATTGAATCCGAAATTTCATTTTATCAGCAATGAAAATACAGAAGAAGGTATTCTTGATTTTGCTGACAAAAATCAGATTGATCTGCTGATCGTATTGCCCAGGCGCCATAATTTATTAAACAGTATTTTTCATAAAAGCCACACCAAGCAATTTGTGTTGCACAGCCATATTCCGGTAATTACGCTTCACCGGTAATATCTGCTATTCATTTTGCTTTTCTGAGGTAAATGAGTAAATTTATTAAATACTGTTGCTGGTTTTGGGCAGGTAGTTTTCTTCCTTAATACCAGGTTTAATAATTAAATTTTAACGTATGAAATCTAGTGGAAAAATACTGGCAGCTGTTGCAGCTGGCATTGCAGCCGGTGCCATTTTAGGCATTTTGTTTGCTCCCGACAAGGGCAGCGAAACCAGGAAAAAAATAAGCGAAAGGGGAAAGCGCTTCAGTGATGATGCAAAGGACATCGTACAAAAAGGAAAGGAGAAATTAAATGACCTGAAGGAAGAGATTGAAAAAACAATAGCTGATGCTGACCGAAAAACAGCTTAAGTTGCAGGCTTAAATACAGCTGTATAAAAACTAAAACAGGCTTTATGGAAAAGGCTTTTGAAAAAATTGAAGAACTGGCAGACAATATTAAACAGTATGTAAATACCAGGATAGATGCTGCGAAATTAACTGCTGCCGAAAAGACATCTGCAGTAATTGCCAATTTAATAGCCGGGCTCATTGTTGCTACAGTCTTTATGTTTTTTATCGTGTTTGCAAGCATTGCCTTGGCGATATTTCTGGGTGTATGGATAGGAAAAGCCTGGGCTGGTTTTTTAATTGTTGCGGGTTTGTATCTGCTGATTGGTGTATTTGTATGGACTGCTAAGGAAAAATTGATCCGTATGCCAATAATGAATGCACTCATTAAACAACTATTTGGAGAAGAAGATGAAGAAGATTAAAAACATAAAACAATTGCATGCCGAAAAAAGACGGATCAGGCAACAGCAGGAAGAAATGGAAAAACGTATCCATACCAGCTGGCAGGATGTGAAGGAGCATTTAAAGCCTGCCAATATTGTAAAAGATACTATAGGTAGCATTTTAAATAGAAAAACAAACACTAATGAACACGATGGCAGTTTGCTTAAAACTGTTATAAACTATGGGCTTAGTTTTCTTGCGGGCAAACTAACCGAAAAAGCAGGAGAAAAACTAAGTAAGGTCTTCAAAAAACCTGATGAGTCCTCATAGCAATTTTATTAAGCATAGATTCTGCTCTTAGTCTTTATGTTTAAAATAAAAAGTAAAGAGGTAAAAGGTAAGTCGTATAAACTGGTACGAACTCCAGCGAATAAACTGAACAAAAATATTTTTACTTTTCTTGTGCCTTTCCGGGGTAATAGCAAGGCAATCGTTTTTAATGATATCTTCTATCTTCTTTTCTGTTTGCAAAGCAAAGGCTGCATTATAAACATCCAGGTTTAATTCTATACTGGCATAGGCACTGATATTGTTTATGTTGTAAGATCCAATGGTTAGCCATTCACTGTCGCAAACGGCTATTTTAGCATGCAATACTGTTTGCTGATATTCGTAGAGTTCGATATTGTGGCGCAGCAGCCAATCGTACATCCAGCGCTCTGCGTTTTTTGCAACCATAACATCAGAAATACCAGCGATGATCACTTTTATTTTTACGCCCCTTTTGGCAGCATCTCTTAACAACCTGCGTATTATTTTCCCTGGAATGAAATAACTGCACATGATGGTAATATGTGATTTTGAATGCCGGAACATATTGATATAAGTTCCTGAAATTTCATTCTTTCTGCGTACCCAGTCGTTCCTCCTCATACCAACAACATTCTTTTCATGATCGCTGAAAGTAAACAGCTGCTGTTTTTCTTCGCAGGGAGTAGGGCCCATCTCTGCAGTAAAGTCATTCCAGGTTTTCCAGCAAAGCACGCAAAGGTCTTTGGCTATTTCTCCTTCTGCAAATAATGCAAAGTCAAGCCAGGCCCTTTTGCCGGGAAGATCGTTGTAGTTATCTGAGATATTGATTCCTCCCATGAGTGCAAAACGGGCATCAGCAACAAATATTTTATGATGCATTCTTCTGCCGAAATAGAAATTTTTGTTCTTGAATAACGGTTCAAAAAACCTGAAATTAATTCCGGCATTCTGTAAAGATTCAATAAAATGATCTGCCAGTTTCTGAGATGCATAACCATCTGCCATTAAATAAACGGATACGTTTTTTTTAACTGCAGCTTTTAGTGCATTCGTGATGAGTACACCGGTTTCATCATCTTCTAAAATATAAGCCTGTAAATGAATGCTTTCTTTGGCTTGCTCTATTAATTGAAGCAGCAAGTCAAAATATGCTTTACCTCCTTCAATCAAGTTTACCTTGCTGATCTTATTTTCCAAAGCCAATGATTTTCGCTTAATTACAGGCATAAAAGGAGTTATAGGAACATTGTTTTTTCAACGGGAAAATATCCATATATAAGGTTTATTAACCTGACGATCATCAACCGCATACATGATCATGCTTATAGAATCTACTTTGGTATAATGGTTCTGCCTGAAAGTACGCTATAACTCATTAATTGTATAACATTAATGCAATTTTATTTATGTTAAAACGTTACTAAAAAAGGTGCAGAAGGCTAGTGACAAGGTATTTAAAAGTAATTTTGCCAACTGTATATTAGGTGTTCAGGCAATTCATCTAAGGTTTTATTATCACCAACCAACACTGTTAAGTATTTAACGATCTGTAAAGACGTGTAAGCGATTTACGGATATTATGTATTAAAAAACAGCGGCAGGAATAACTAAATTACTAAATGATAAAAAAATCCGATATGCTCATTACAAAACTCATGAAAACCAAAAACCTCAAAGGGAAATTCATTTATCTTCCACTAATATGTATGATACTGCTGCACATGCCAATTGTGTTTGCGGCTACCAGTATATATGCTCCATTGAAACATTTCTCAAAAAACGATACGGCAGGTATAAGTGCACAGGCACATGATGTAACTGAAACGGATCCACTGGAAGCGGAGTATGAGAACCTGCATCTTGACAACATGGGTTTATCTAAAGCGGCATTTAATTATGCTATGAAAGGCTTTAATTACCTGGTGCAAACCGGAAGACTTGCAAAGGATAACATTATTTCGATCGTAGACTTCAGCAAACCATCTTCTCAAAAAAGATTATTTGTTATAGACCTGAACAACCTGAGGGTACTGTACAATACTTATGTTGCACACGGTGTTAACTCTGGCAAAGAATATGCAAACCAGTTTTCAAATACACCCGAAAGCAATAAAAGCAGTCTTGGTTTTTACGAAACTAAAAATACCTACATGGGTGGTAATGGTTATTCATTGAAACTTGCAGGATTAGAGAAGGGTATCAACGATAATGCTGAAAGACGTGATATTGTAATTCACGGAGCTGAATATGTAGACGAATCCTTAATAAGAGCACAGGGCTATATCGGCCGCAGCTGGGGCTGCCCGGCTTTGCCTGAAAAGTTGCATAAGCCCATCATTGATAAAATAAAGAACGGAACCTGCCTGTTTATTTACGGGCCGGATAATACATACTTAAGAAAATCGAAGATCATTAACGCTTGATTTTTTCTAGATCATCTTTTTGATCAGTTTACCCAGCATCATCAGACTATAGTCCACATCATCGTTCCAGGGCTTACCAAAGCTTATGCGAATGAAGTTTGAATAATTATTGCCCGAAGAAAATATCTTGCCCGGCACAATGGATATATGATGTTTCATGGCTTCGGTGCGTAGTTTAAAAGCATTCACTTTCTTATTCAATTCAAGCCATAAAATAAAACCACCGTGTGGGCGTGATACCTTTGTATCTGCAGGAAGGTATTTGATTATTGCCTGCACATACCGCAGGCTTTGCGTATGTAAAGCTTTCCGAAGATTTTTTAAATGAAACTCGTAGCGGCCGTACTTTAAATAATGTGCAATTGCCGCCTGGGTAAGTGTTGGGCTGCTGATGTTCTGTATCCGTTTCAATTGTTTTACCGCATCAAAATATTTTCCCGGAATAACCCAGCCAATACGATAGCCAGGCGAAAGCGATTTGGAAAAGGATGAACAATGCATCACCATACCTTTGGTATCGTAATATTTGCAATTCCGGGGTCTTGTTTTTCCAAAGTACAGCTCACCGTAAATATCGTCTTCAATTAATGGGATATTGTGTTTGGTAATGATCTCAACCAGTTTCTTTTTATGCTCATCAGGCATACAACTACCTAATGGGTTATTAAAGTTGGGCACAAAAACACAGGCCTTGATAGCAAATTTTTTGATGGCTTTTTGAAAATGGTCAAGATCAATTCCGGTAATCGGGTTTGTAGATATTTCCACTACTTTTAAACCCAGGCTTTCAATGGCCTGGTTAATGCCAAAATAGGTCGGGCTTTCTACTGCCACTGTATCGCCGGGTTTGGTTACTGCTTTTAAACAAAGCCCAATAGCTTCCAGGCAGCCCGAAGTAATGATGATATCATCCGCTTTAATAGTAGCCCCCCAGTTAAAAGCAAGCTTGGCAATCTGTTTTCGTAATTCAAGATTACCCTGTGTATGTTCATAATCCAGGCAGTTATTTTTTGTATTCCGTAAAGCATAAATAGCCGATTTGTTCAGCTTTGCAGAAGGCAGTAAAGAAGAATCAGGCACGGCCAGCGCCAGGTTGGTAACGGTTCCGGCAGCTATATCCGTGTAAATAGATGCAATCATTTCCTTCACGCTTACATCATGCGACAAGGTATCCTGCGTTACACTGTTTGGCAGTTCGGGAAAATGCTTATGGTTAAAACGAACATAGTAACCGGACTTGGGCCTCGACTCTATCAGGCCCCTTCCTTCCAGGTGGTAATAAGCCTGAAATGCAGTGCCCATGCTAATTCCATACTCATCACTCAACACCCTTACCGATGGAAGTTTATCACCAATACGCAGTACTTCATCTGCAATCATTTTTTCAAGCCCATCTGCTACCTGTATGTAAAGATGATCATCTGAATTGAAAGTTTTCTTCATGATGTATAAATCTGATATAGTCAAAAATACTGAATCTGAATCTGTTTTAAACAAAAAAAATGTTCAAATTTTGCCTTGTTAAAATAAATAGATGATTTTCAGGAAGCATAAACCAACTCTTTTTTTGTAAATGAATAATAAGTAATAGCAACAATGAATTCTATAAAAATAGTGGACTACAAACCTGTTCATCAATCTTATTTTGAAAAGTTTAACCGGTACTGGATAGAGAAATATTTTGTAATGGAACCGGTTGATGAGTATGTATTAACCAATCCTGAAGAAGCATTATTAAAACCGGGAGGAGCGATACTGATGGCTGAATTTGATGGAGAAGTTGCAGGTACTGTTGCGCTGCGGAAAATCGATGACAGCACCTATGAATTCACCAAGATGGCTGTAGATAATAAGTTTCAGCGTAAGGGTATTGCAGAAGCATTAAGCAATGCAAGTTTTAAAAAAGCAAAAACACTGGGAGCCCGTAAAGTGATCCTGTATTCAAACAGTGTATTAACCCCGGCAATACATTTATATGAAAAGCTTGGCTTTGAACATGTACCGGTTGGTGATGTTGAATACAAAAGATCGGATGTAAAAATGGAAATTTTAGTTTAGAAAATCATTACTGTTAATATTTAAATTGATAAAAATGGAAATCATAGCAGACATTCCCGTTCGTAAAATAAGTCATTCCGGGATCAGCGAAGTTGATTTTGATCAGCTTGAATTTGGTAAATATATTGCCGACCATATGCTGGTTTGTGATTATGCCGATGGAGCATGGAAACAACCACACATTGTGCCTTATGCCAATCTTTCACTTAGCCCATCTGCATTGGCGCTGCATTATGGCCAAACGGTTTTTGAGGGGATGAAAGCTTTTAGAATGGATGATGGAAGGATCAATATTTTTCGAATGGAAAAACATTACGACCGTTTTGTAAAATCATTGCAAAGAATGTGTATGGCAGTTCCACCAAAAGAAATATTTATGGATGGACTGATGCAACTGATCGATCTTGATAAAGCCTGGGTACCGGTAAAAGCTGGTCATGCACTTTACTTACGCCCGTTTATTTTTGCTAGCGAAGCCAGGTTTGGCGTAAAGGTTTCAGACGAATATCGCTTTGTAGTTTTTACCGGCCCGGTGCCATCATTATATACCAATCCAATAAAAGTAAAGGTTGAAACAGAATACATACGTGCAGCCAGGGGAGGAACTGGTTTTGCAAAATGTGGGGGTAATTATGGTGCTTCATTTCTACCCACACAAAACGCAAGACTTGCCGGTTACGACCAGGTTTTGTGGACTGATGCAAAGGAAAATAAATTCATTGAAGAGAGTGGAATGATGAATGTAATGTTTGTGATCAAAGATACATTAGTGACGGCGCCCTTGTCAGATTCAATACTGGATGGAGTTACAAGAGATTCTTTGTTAACACTGGCAAACGATATGGGGTATAAAACCGAAGAAAGGCCTATTGCAATACATGAACTGGAGCAGGCTTTCAAAGCAGGAACTATAACCGAGGCTTTTGGAGCAGGAACAGCTGCTGTAGTGGCTCCCATTAAAACAATCAATATTAACGGCATTGATTTTACATTGCCTGTATATGATGAAAACACTTTGATGAATAAATTAAAAAATAAACTGGAGCAAATACGCCTGGGAAATGAGGCTGATGTTCATGGATGGAATTACATTATTTAAGTGGGTTAGTAATGTAATAAAGAAAACTGCTGTAAATTTTTACAGCAGTTTTTTATTTAGATCTCATCTTCGTGTTTCTTGTGGCCGATATAATTCCTCCATTTTTCAATCACTGCCTTCATGTCATCGGGTAATTCGCTTTCGAAATGTACCGGCTTTCGTGTTTGTGGGTGAATGAAACCAAGTTCTTTTGCATGCAATGCCTGGCGCTTGCAAAGTGCAAAACAATTATCAACAAACTGTTTGTATTTGGTGAATACTGTACCTTTCACAATTCTGTCGCCGCCGTAAAAGTCATCATTAAAAAGCGGGTGCCCGATCAGTTGCATGTGTACCCGTATCTGGTGCGTACGGCCTGTTTCAAGTCTGCACTCTATCAGGGTTACGTAATTGAATCTTTCTAAAACCTTATAATGGGTAATAGCATCTTTTCCATGGTCGCCATCGGGGTAAGCGGTAAAAAGTTTACGAAAGCGCAGGTGCCTGCCAACATGTGCAATTACAGTTCCTTCATCTTTTTCCATATTGCCCCAAACCAATGCAATATACCGGCGATGCACAGTATGATCGAAGAATTGTTTAGCAAGATCCGTCATAGCTTTTTGTGTTTTGGCCATCACCAGCAAACCACTTGTATTTTTATCTATGCGATGTACAAGCCCGAATCGGCTGAGTTCATTTTCATCTAACTGCGGGTTTTGTTGCTGTAAATGATAGGCTACAGCATTTACCAAAGTGCCGTTTGGATTGCCACTACCCGGGTGTACCACCATACCGGCAGGTTTGTTAACGATCATTAAACTTTCATCTTCGTACTGAATATTCAGCGGAATATTTTCAGGAACGATATCTGAACTTTCGGGTGAGCGGTTATCAAAAACAACGATGTTATCAAAGGGTCTTACTTTATAATTGCTTTTTACGGGCTTTTCATTCACCAGTACCATTTCATTATCAATACCCTGCTGAATTTTATTACGGGTTGCACCTTCAATCCGGGTCATTAAAAATTTATCAATACGCAGTGACTCCTGTCCCTTGGGAATGGTTATAACCAGTTTTTCGTACAGTTCATCTATTTCCGGCTGTTCGTCTTCAATTTCCGTTATTTCCTTGCTCATCAGCTAATTTATTAATTGTTATCCGTTGTGCGTTGTGCGTTGTGCGCATTCATTTATCTTTGCAAATTAAAACATTGTTGTGGATAAGCAGAAAGTGATATTTAAAGACCTCGGAATTATTGAATATAAGGCAGCCTGGGATCAACAGGAATCTTTATTGCAGGAAAATGTAAAAATAAAATCAGAATGGCGCAATTCAGCTGCCCCCGGCACAATACCCAATACCCAAAATTATTTTCTTTTATGTGAGCACCCCCCTGTGTACACCCTGGGCAAAAGCGGCAAAAAAGAAAATGTACTGATGACCGATGATGAACTGGCAGCAAACGACATTGCTTTTTTTAATACCAACAGGGGAGGAGACATAACTTTTCATGGCCTGCAGCAGATCGTGGGTTATCCCATCCTGGATCTTGAAAAATACTATACCGATATTGGCAAATACCTGCGCAACCTGGAAGAAGTTATTATTTTAACTATTGCTGAATATGGCATTAAAGGGGGACGAAGCAAGGGTGAGACCGGTGTTTGGCTTGATGAAGATGTACCGGGCCAGGAAAGAAAGATCTGTGCAATTGGCGTGCGTTGCAGCCGTTGGATAACCATGCATGGTTTTGCGCTGAATGTGAATACCGATCTGGGTTACTTCAATAATATTATACCCTGTGGTATTCAAAACAAGCAGGTTACTTCTTTAGAAAAGGAATTAGGTTATAAGGCAGATTATGCAGAAGTGAAAGAAAAGCTTAAGAGAAATTTTGAGAAGGTATTTGAATCGGTATTGGTTGATTGATACCCTCATTTTGATCTTTTTTCTTCATTAGAGATATAAAATTTATTCTCTTCCAGCAAAAATTCATTCTTATATATCTCAAACTGGTACCAGCCTGCACGGGTAAAATTCATTTTTTCAATTACAAAATAATCATCGGGCGGGTTTTTTATTTCGAAAAGCAACTTATAGTCTTCCGTTAAAAAACGAATTACATACTTGTTGGCCTTTACATTAAAAAGTTTTGTTACTACGTTATTATCCCGGTCGGTAAATATCCGTTTGCTGGGATAAGTGATCACCTGGCTTATGATCTCCTCGGATACTTCTTTTTCAGCAGGTTTCTTTTCTGTTAGTTTTTTATTACCAGCTTTCTTTTTAAGTTTTGCTGCACGGGCAGTTTCCAGTTCTTTTTGCAGCCTCATTTTCTCTTCCTGCAACTGGATATTTTTTTCATACAGCGCATTTATTTCCTGTATCAGTTTGGAATAATCTATTACCGTATTTACTTCGGGCCTTTTTGCCTGCGTAAGCACATAAACGCCTGTATCAAAACCAATGAATAAACGATAGAACATTTTATTGTACGGAGCCATTGAATCTGTAAATCCATTAACAGAATTCTGAGGATTTAGAATAGAAGCAATACTGAAGAAATTTTTGGTGCTGTCGTAAGAACGCTGAACACTGATACCTTTAACCGGCTTTTGATAATTGTTCAGCCATAAAACACTGATCTTTCCATCGGTATTCTTTAATGTAAAATCCGGCAGCGTAGCCTGGCCAAAAAGGCTACCTACAGATAAAACAAAGCAAAAAGAGAAGAGGAAATACAATTTACGCATGGGTGAATCAGATTCAGAACAATAATGAGTTCAAAGGTAAAGATTTATTTCCCTGCAACCCGCCTGTGTGCACACATAAAATTTTGCTGCCTTTGGCAAATCTGTCTTTTTGAATACTGTCAATAACGCCATACAGCATTTTGGCGGTGTATACAAAATCAAGTGGTAGCCTGTATTTTACCCAGCAATCATTCATAAAGTCTATTAACTCAGCTGTTTTTTTTGCATAACCGCCAAAATGATACTCATCCAGTATCAGCAGGTTTTTAAAATCTGTGCTACTTTCTGTTAACTCTTTTATCCTTGTTTTATTGTCCGTCATTCCTTTTAAAACTGGCAGACTTACTACCATTTGCACCGGCTTAACAGCAAGCAGCAGGCCGGCTGTGGTAGTAGCTGTACCAGAAGCTGTGCAAATATGACTGTAGCTGTTGTATTTTATCAGATCCATAATCAGTGCAGCACCTTTTGCGCCGGCCGGGGCGTACCCACCTTCAGGTATCATCATGCAATTGCCGAACTCTTTTTTCAGGTCATCAATAAAATCAATATCGTCTTTTTTAGAAAATTGCTGCCGCGATATGAATTTTAAGTGCATACCGTTATCCATACTTTCCTGCAGGGTATGAGAAATTGTTACAGGCGTCTCGCCTCTAACTACGGCAATACTTTTCAGGTTCAGTGCTTTGCATGCGCAGGCGGTTGCCGCCAGATGATTGGAGTATGCACCGCCAAAAGTGAGTATTGTATCTTGTTTTGAAGCCAGGGCTTCTTCCAGAAAGTAGTGTAGCTTAAACAGCTTGTTGCCCGAAACGGCAGGGTGAATCTTATCCAGGCGCAATACAGATAGCGTAACCTGCTTTTGTATAAACAGTTCATCATGCAGTACTTCAATATTGGCTTTTGAAATATCAGGAAGCATTTAGCTAAAACTTACAGGTTTGTATTACTTTTGTCCGGCAAAAATCAGCAATTAATTCTTCAATTTTCAATTTAATTAAAGATGCAACCAACGCTTTTAATTTTAGCAGCAGGAATGGCGAGCCGTTACGGCAGTATGAAACAGACCGAAGGCTTTGGCCCAAACGGCGAAACCATCATGGATTATTCCATTTACGATGCTATCAGGGCGGGCTTTGGTAAAGTGGTATTCATCATACGTAAAGATTTTGCTGAAGGTTTTAAAGCAAGCTTTGAGCCCAAATTGCAGGGAAAAATAAAAACTGAATATGTGTACCAGGAAATGGATTCTTACCTGGGTGGCCAGGAAATACCAGCCGGCAGAACCAAGCCATGGGGCACTGCCCATGCGGTGCTTTGTGGCAAGCATGTAATTAACGAACCTTTTGCTGTAATTAATGCCGATGATTATTATGGTGTGGATGCTTTTGTGAAAGCTGCTGATTTTTTGAATAACAAATGCGATGAAAAGCATTATGCCATTATTGGTTACGAACTGGAAAGAACACTGAGCGATCATGGATCAGTAAGTCGCGGTGTTTGCCAGGTAGATGCGGAAAATAACCTGATCAGCATAAAAGAAAGAACAAAAATTTATAAAGAGAACGGAGTTATTACCTATGAAGATGAGGATGGAAAACATGCTGTTCCTTCTGATTCGAGTGTATCTATGAATTTCTGGTGTTTTTCTCCGACTTTGTTTGAGCCAACGGAAAAACTGTTTTCAGATTTTGTAAGAAAGAATACAGAAAATATTAAAGCCGAATTTTTTATTCCGATTGTTGCTGAAGATTTTATGGAGAACCAGGGAGGAAAAATAAGTGTTATCCCAACTTCATCACAATGGTTTGGGGTAACTTATAAAGAAGATGCGCCTGTGGTTAAGGCATCTGTTGATAAGCTCGTTGCAGATCAGGTATACCCGCCATCGCTTTGGTAATAAGATTAAAATAAAGGCATTAAAAAAGCTGTTGATTTTGTCAACAGCTTTTTAATAGTTTTCAGGGAATTATTTAGTTTCCAACCACCATAAATACAAACTCTTCCATTTTTTTCACCTGTTGCTCTCTGTCTAAACCACGTAAAGCTGTATTTGTTGGTAATTTTATATTGGCTGTATCTCCGGCATTTTTTGCAGCCTCAATAAGCTTATAAATATTTTTTGCTTTGGTGGCAAAAACCACACCATCAGCAGTTAAGTTTTTTGATGTAATGATGCCAATGATTTGTCCCTGCTTATTTAAAACCGGGCCACCGCTATTACCAGGGTTAACTGATACTGATACCTGGTAAGATGTAGAATCCCCTTCGTTTCCCGATTTGGCACTTACATAACCTTCGCCATAAACAATTTCACTACGTGGATAACCTAATGTAAATATCTGTTCGCCCAGGTTTGAGTTTGTTTTATTGATTGAATAAGGCAGATTCAAAACAGTCTTGAAGGCTGTGTCTGTAATTTTCAAAATTGCCAGATCGGTATTTTGATCTGTATAAATTGCTTCGGCAGCAAAATAATCGCCTTTGCTATTTTCTACATAGATTGTTTTGAGTCGGTTAACTACGTGTGCATTTGTTACAATAAAGCCTTTACCATCAATCAAAAAACCTGTAGCCCTAAAATCGGCTTTTGGCGGTGTATGACTATTTTGATTCTGATTGGCTTGTTGCAACTGGGCTACTTTCTTTTTTGTATCCTTTATTTCACTAACAAGTACGCCGATATTATTATTGTCAACCTTACTATTATAAGTACTAATTGTGGCGGTAGTAACAATGGAAACTATTCCTGCAATAGAAGCTGCCACTGCAATGCTGCGTTTGTATTTCTTCCAAAGGAAAACCACTTTTGCCCTGGTAGTTAATTCAGCTTTGCTAACAACACCCTCTTCGGCCAGTTTATTTTCAACCTCGTACAAAGAATGCTTAAAGGCTTTAATATTGGCCTGCTTATCCAGTTCGTTAAATAAAAAGGTATGCTCAACCACCATTTGGTCAATCTCAGGATTGTTTTTGCGAATCTCTTCGAAAAAACCTCTCTCTTTCACGTCCATTTCTCCTTTTAGGTAACGCTCCACCGTTTCTATCAGTAATAATTCATCCATGTTAATTCCCGTTTTTATATTGTGCAAAAAACAGCTTTTTCAACCTCACCAGGCATTTATACTTCTGGGTCTTGGCATTGTCAGCATTGGTATATCCAAATTCTGAAGCTATTTCCTGCATATTTTTTTTCTGTATATAATATGCGTCTAACAAACTTTTGCAAGGTTCTCCTATTTTACTCATGGCCGTTTCCATTATCACAAAATCGGCATTGTGTTTTTCATGCAATTCAAGGTCTTCCTCCACAGCCACCGTTTCTTCCACATTTTCAATCAGGCTACCATATCGCTGCAATTGTTGCAATCTTTTTAGCCATAGTCGCCTGCAAACTGAATATATATATGTTTTTAACAGGCAGTTCAGCTCAAAACTTCCGGAGACAGCTTTTTCATAAATAACGATCATTGCCTCCTGAAAAATATCCCTTGCCTCATCACTATTGCCGTTATTGTTAAGTATAAAAGCCTGAATCATAGGGTAGTTATCCCGATAAATAGCTTCAACAACTGACCTGTCATTTAAGGCCAAACCTTCCAGCAATTGCTTTTCCTGTTCTAAATTACTCACCTGCTATATATTTATTAATACGTTTTACTGCTATTTGTAACCCAAAAACAACGAAAATAAACTTTTTAAAAAAACTTGGGTTACCTTTTCTCATTCCTGGTATAAATATCAAATTATAATTTTAAAATTTAAACAAAACACAAAATGAAAAAAGTAATCTTAGCTTTAGCTATCGTATCTGTTTCTTTTGCAGCTTGCAACAACGCTGACAAGAAAGAAGGTGAAACACCAACTACTGACACTGCTGCAAAAGTAGAAACTCCAGCTCCAGCTCCAGCTGATACTGCTGCTAAAGCTCCAGTTGCTGATACTGCTGCAAAAGCACCAGCTGCTGATACAACTAAGAAGAAGTAATTCTTATACCGGCTGATAGCTTGTTTTAATACCGGTAATTAAAATTTTTTAAAGGACAAGCAATCGAATTTGCCCCGCTTATTTTAAGTGGGGCATTTTTTTGTTATTTAAGCAGGAAACCCTACTTTTGGTTAATAATGACAAACAAAAGCACAAATACCTGGTTTTATTTTAGCTACTATTTTACAAATAGACCGGGGAGCCTTTGTTAAAACTGAAGCAAAACAGACTAACATAGAAAGTCCCCCGACAAAATCGGGGGATTTTTAATTTATACAGCATGCAAAAAAAAGTTTCTATACAGGGTTTTGAAGGATGCTTTCACCAGGTGGCTGCAAAACAGTATTATGGTGAAGAAACAGAAGTGATCTGCTGCTCAACTTTTAAAGAGGTAATTAAAAATACCGCTGCCAGCAGGTTATCAAATGGTGGCATTATGGCTATAGAAAACTCCATTGCCGGCAGTATTTTACCAAATTACAACCTGATCGTAAAAAACAATGTAAAAATTGTAGGTGAAGTTTACCTGCAGATAAAACAACAGTTACTGGTAAACCGCGGAGTAAAATTAGAAGACATTAAAGAAGTGCATTCGCACTATATGGCTATTCAGCAATGCAGTGGTTTTTTGGATAAATATAACTGGAAGCTGGTTGAAACAGAAGACACCGCCCTTAGTGCCAAACATATTCACCAGAATAAAAACAAACACGCCGCAGCCATTGCCGGCAAACTGGCTGCTGAAATTTATGACCTGGACATTGTAGCTTCCAATATTCATACGCTTAAAAACAACTACACACGATTCCTGGTGCTGTTGCATAAAGATACCGCTGCCGATATTGTAGATCCAGATAAAGCATCTGTAAATTTTGTTACCGGTAACGAAAAGGGGAGCCTGGCAAAAGTATTAACGGCTATTGCCGCCGAGGGGATCAATCTTTCCAAACTGCAGTCGATGCCTATACCGGGTAGTCATTTTAAATATTCATTTCATGCAGATATGGAATTTGAAAATGAAGGACAGCTAAATAAACTGCTTAATAAAATGAAGCATATAACTGAAGCATTAACAGTTTTGGGTATTTATAAAAACGGAAAAATAGGATAGTATGGAAACTGCAAAAAGACTGGAGGGGATTGGCGAATATTATTTTTCTCAAAAGCTGAGAGAAATAGAAGAACTAAATAAGCAAGGGAAGCATATTATTAACCTTGGTATTGGCAGCCCGGATCTGGCACCGCACCCGGATGTTATAAAAGTGCTGCAGGAAGAATGCGCCAAGCCAACAACACATGCATACCAAAGCTATAAGGGTAGCCCGGTTTTAAGAAATGCCATTGCTGAATGGTACAAAAGATGGTACGCTGTTACCCTGCAACCCGATTCAGAAATATTGCCGCTGATAGGAAGTAAAGAGGGCATCATGCATATTTGTATGACTTATTTAAATGAAGGCGATACAGTGCTGATACCAGATCCTGGTTATCCAACTTACAAAGCCGCAGCAACTATAGCAGGCGCCACATACATCCCTTACCAGTTAACAAATGAGCTGAACTGGTTTCCCGATCTTGCAGCAATTGAAAAGCACGATCTTACCAAAGTAAAACTGATGTTTGTCAATTATCCGCATATGCCAACCGGACAACTGCCCATTCAAACAGTTTTTGACCAACTTGTTTCGTTTGCAAAAAAACACAACATTTTATTGGTGCATGATAATCCTTACAGTTTTATTTTGAATAACAAGCCTATGAGTATGCTGGCAACATCAGGTGCTGTAGATTGTGTGGTCGAACTAAACTCTCTCAGTAAATCGCACAATATGGCGGGCTGGCGCATAGGTATGCTTTGCGGAGCCAAAAATTTCATAGATGACGTGATGCGCTTTAAAAGCAATATGGACAGCGGTATGTTTCTTCCGCTGCAACTGGCTGCTGCAAAGGCTTTAACACTGGGTAAAGCGTGGCACGATGCTGTTAATGAAATTTATATAGCAAGAAGAGAGAAGGTTTTTCGACTACTGGATCTGATGCAATGCACTTACTCAAAAGAGCAGGCAGGATTGTTTGTATGGGCAGCAATTCCTGTGCATTATAAGGATGGCTATGCATTAAGTGATGAAATGTTATACAATGCTGGTGTTTTTATTACACCGGGCGGAATATTTGGTAGTGCAGGCAATGCATACATAAGAATAAGTTTATGTTGTACTGAAGAAAAGATAACAGAGGCAATAAAACGAATCAGTAATAGATAAAAAGATGACAGTTACAATTATTGGAGTTGGTTTAATAGGAGGCTCAATGGCATTATGCCTGAAGAAAACAGGTATGGCTGAAAAAGTAATAGGTGTTGGTAATAATGCAGAAAGTATTGCCAAAGCTTTGGAATTGGGTATTATTGATGAAACTATGCCGCTGGAAGAAGCCGTTAAGGCAGCGGATATTATTTACATAGCTATTCCGGTGGATGTAACCATTGATGTGGTTTTACAGGTTTTAAACCTGGTAAACGATAAGCAGATCGTGATTGATGCAGGGTCAACCAAAAGTGCTTTGTGCCAAGTGGTGAAAGATCATCCAATGCGCAAACAATTTGTTGCAACGCACCCGATGTGGGGTACCGAATTCAGCGGCCCTGCAGCAGCTACCAGCCTTGCTTTTGCAGGGCGAGCATGCGTAATTTGCGATAAGGAATTAAGTGCCACTGACGCTTTGAGCATCGTTGAGAAATTGTATAAAGACCTTGGGATGCATGTTATTTATATGAACGCAGAAAATCATGATATACATGCAGCCTATGTAAGTCATATATCGCATATTACTTCTTTTGCGCTGGCTAATACGGTTTTGGAAAAAGAGAAAGAAGAAGATGCTATTTTTGAAATGGCTGGCGGTGGTTTTGAAAGTACTGTGCGGCTTGCCAAAAGTAATGCAGCCATGTGGGCACCCATCTTCATGCAAAACAAAGAGAATGTACTGGATGTTTTAAATGAACATATATCGCAGCTGAGAAAATTTAAAGCGAGTATTGAAAAAGAGAATATTAATTACCTGGTTGAACTTATGGAGAATGCAAACAAGATCAGGCGAATCTTAAAATAATTTTTTATGACTTTCAGGGAAGCAGATATTAAGGATATAAGCCAGATACAGTTTGTAAGAAATGCTGTGAAGGAGAATATGTTGCCAGATCCTGCGTTGGTTCCCGACAAAGATGTAGAAGAGTACATGACCAAACGGGGTAAGGGCTGGGTTTGCGAAATGGATGAAAATATTGTTGGATTTGCAATTGTAGACCTAATTGACAATAACGTTTGGGCACTTTTTGTACACCCCGATTTTGAGAAAATGGGTATTGGTAAAAAGCTGCACCAGATCATGATGGATTGGTATTTCTTACAAACCAAAGAAAAAATATGGCTGGGTACAGACCCCGACAGCAGGGCTTATAAGTTTTACAAAATGCAGGGCTGGAAAGAAGTGGGTACACATGGCGAAATTGAAATAAAATTTGAAATGTGTGTTGACGACTGGAATAATAACTTTAGCTGAATTATTGACATGTTAACTTAATAAAAACTATTGAATATTGAAAACAGAAATACAGACCATGAAAGAAATAATGCAGGAAAAATGGAATAAACGTCCGCTTATCATTAGCGGGCCATGCAGCGCCGAAACGGAAGAGCAAATGCTGGAGACCGCAACCCGGCTGGCAAAAACAAGTAAAGTAGATATGCTGCGTGCCGGCATCTGGAAACCCCGTACCAAGCCAGGCTTGTTTGAAGGCAATGGAATTGTAGCACTTCCCTGGCTGGCAAAAGCAAAGCAGATAACCGGCTTGCCAACAACGGTTGAAGTAGCGACAGGAAAGCATGTGGAAGATGCGCTGAAATTCAACGTTGATATGCTTTGGGTTGGAGCCAGAACAACTGTAAATCCATTTAGTGTGCAGGAAGTTGCTGATGCTTTGCGTGGTGTTGATGTACCGGTACTGATCAAAAATCCTGTACATCCCGATCTTGAATTATGGAGCGGTGCTATTGAACGGCTACAAAAAGTTGGATTGAAACAACTGGGTATGATCCATCGTGGATTTTCATCTTACGGCAACACAGAATTCCGCAATGCGCCTATGTGGCACCTGCCCATTGAAATGAAAAGAAGGTACCCGGACATGCCCTTGATATGCGATCCTTCACATATCTGCGGCAATCGTAGTTCTTTACAGGGTGTTGCACAAAAAAGTATCGATCTTGATTTTGACGGTTTGATGCTGGAGAGTCATATCGACCCAGACAACGCATGGAGCGATGCCAAACAACAGGTAACACCTGAAAGATTACTGGAAATGCTGAACGACCTGGTGTGGCGGCATGAAACTACCACCGAACAGGAGTTCATTAATGCACTTACCACACTGCGTGAACAAATAAACCAGGTTGATGATGAATTGCTTACACTGCTGGGCCAGCGTATGAAACTGTCTGATAAGATCGGTGAATACAAAAAGAATAACAACATCACCATTTTGCAAACCAACCGCTGGAACGATATCCTGGAAAGAGCATATAAAAAAGGAGAAGTGCTTGGGCTTACAAAAGAATTCATCACCAAATACTTTGATGCAGTGCACCTGGAAAGTATTCAGCACCAGAACAAAATAATGAATTCCTGATCTCGTTTAACTATTGAAACAAATAACATGCATACAGCTGAATATACATTTTCACAAAGAACAGTAAGTTGCTATTTTGATGCAGATATTACGTCGATTGGCGATCTTATAAAAGACGTGAATATTGTAATAGTAACTGACGAAAATATTTTTGAGCATCATGCAGAAAAAATATCAGTTTTTCCGGTAATAAAATTTACTGCCGGCGAGGAGCATAAAAACCAGGCCACTGCAGACTATATAATTAATGAGTTGATAAAACTGGGGGCTCACAAAAACACATGCCTGGTTGCTGTGGGAGGAGGCGTGGTAACCGACATCACCGGTTATGTTGCTTCTGTTTATATGCGTGGCATACAATTCGGATTGGTTCCTACTTCTGTATTGGCGATGGTTGATGCAGCCATTGGCGGAAAAAATGGTATTGATGTTGGAGTATATAAAAATATGGTTGGCACAATTTCTCAGCCTGAATTTATCTTGTATGATTATTCTTTTTTAGAAACCCTGCCTGTAAAGGAATGGGTGAACGGCTTTGCCGAAGTGATAAAACACGCCTGCATAAAAGATGAGCTGCTGTTTAAGGTGTTGGAAAAATATTCCTTACACGAATACCAGGCCGATAAAACATTGATCGCCGATCTTATTGAAAAAAATGTGGAAATAAAAACATCTGTTGTTACCAATGATGAATTTGAAAAGGGCGAAAGAAAGCTTTTGAACTTTGGTCACACTATTGGCCACGCCATAGAAAATCTGCACGGCATACCTCATGGGCATGCTGTAAGTATTGGAATGGTAGCAGCATGCAATTTATCAGTACAGCTTAATAATTTTCATGCAGATGATGCAGCCAGAATTGTGAGGCTGCTTGCCAGGTATCATTTACCGGTTGATGTAGAGACCGATCATGCAAAAGTATTGGAGGTTTTAAAAATGGATAAGAAAAGACAAGGCGAAGGTGTACAATTTATACTCCTGCAAAAGATCGGCAAAGCAGAAATAAAATTTATCAGTTTAGCAGAACTGGAGAAGCATTTTAAAGAAATAGTATAGTGATCGTAAAAATTCAACCTTCAAATATTTCCGGAACCATTAATGCACCTACTTCTAAAAGTAGTATGCAAAGAGCCTTGGCTGCTGCTCTGCTTTACAAGGGTAAGGTCATTATTCGAAATCCTGGTTATAGTAATGATGATCTTGCTGCACTTGAAATTATTCAGGCATTAGGGGTATTAGTAGAATCAGAAAATAACTACCTGGAGATTGATAGTAATGGAATTGAACCAATAGTTAGAGATGTAAACTGTGGGGAAAGTGGTCTTGCTATTAGAATGTTTACTCCAATCATTGCATTGTCTGACAGAAAAATTACAATAAAAGGGGAAGGTAGTCTCAAAAAAAGACCAATGAACTTTTTCGATGAGGTATTACCAAAACTGATTGTAAACTTCAGAAGTACAAATGGAAAACTCCCCTTGGTTACAGAAGGCCCAATGAAACCAGAGAACATTGAAATTGATGGTTCATTAAGCTCGCAGTTTATCACAGGTTTATTAATGGCTTATTCAGCAGCTAATGCAAAAAATGTTTCAATACGGGTAAATAATTTGAAAAGCAAACCATACATCGATCTCACATTGAGTGTAATGAAACAGTTTGGAATGAAGTTGCCTGAAAATCGCAACTACGAGGAGTTTTATTTCTCATCTGTTGATATAGAAAATGGTATAGATAGTTATCAGAAAAAGACTATCTACTATTCCGTTGAAGGTGATTGGAGTGGCGCAGCCTTTTTATTAGTCGCAGGCGCTCTTGCTGGCGGCATTTCAGTTACAGGATTGGATGTTTTTTCAACACAGGCCGATAAAGCTGTTTTAAAAGCATTGATGGATTGCGGAACCAGTATATCAATTGAAGAAAAACAAATAACGATTAACAAGCCACTGGGCCTTACAGGCAAACCATTTCATTTTAATGCAACAGACTGCCCTGATCTTTTTCCTCCATTGGTTGCATTGGCAGCCTATTGCAATGGCACATCTGTAATTGAAGGTGTAAGTCGCCTGGCTCATAAAGAAAGTAACCGTGCCATAACCCTGCAGGAAGAGTTTTTAAAAATGGGTGTTGACATTGTTCTGCAGGATGACCTGATGATGATAAAGGGAGGCGAAGGAGTGAAAGGAGCAAAAGTTCATTCACGCCACGATCACCGTATTGCCATGGCTTGTGCCGTTGCAGCGTTAAAAGCAGATGGTGAAACCATTATTGAAGATGCAGAAGCAGTTAATAAATCTTATCCCAACTTTTTTGATGATTTGAAATTGCTGAATGCTGATGTATCTTTACCAACCAACAACAAACAATAAACCAATTAAACCATTTAACTTTTGAATTCATTCGGTCGCATATTCCGGGTACATATTTTTGGCGAATCGCATGGCGAATGTGTGGGCCTTACTATTGATGGTTGCCCGGCTGGTTTACCCTTAACTGTTGAGGATTTTACAGCAGATATAGAAAGAAGAAAGCCCGGTGCTAAAGGAACCACCCCCCGCAAAGAAGACGATATGCCATTAATTAAAACGGGATTGTTTAATGGAAAAACAACAGGTGCACCCATTACCATTTTATTTGAAAATAATAATACCCGCAGTGCCGATTATGAAAAACTGCGTGCAGTACCCAGGCCCGGCCATGCCGATTTTGTAGCAACAGCAAAATATGGCGGTAACGAAGACTACCGCGGCAGCGGGCATTTCAGCGGAAGGCTTACCGTTTGTTTGGTAGCTGCCGGAGTAATTGCAAAAAAAGTATTACAACCCCCTCCGCCCCCTGAAGGGGGAACTGCAGTCTCTATAACTTCCAGAATCCTGGAAATAGGAGGCGAGACTGATTTAGAAAAAGGTTTGCAAAAAGCCATTGATGCAAAGGACAGTGTTGGCGGTATTGTAGAGTGCAGGGTAAATGGACTACCGGTGGGACTGGGGGAACCATTTTTCGATTCCGCTGAATCATTGATAAGCCATGCCATATTTGCAATACCAGCTGTAAAAGGGATTGAATTTGGGGCTGGTTTTGCTGCTGCAAAAATGTTTGGCAGCCAGCATAACGATGCGCTTGAAAATAAAACCGGTAAAACATTTACCAACCATGCAGGTGGTATTGTTGGCGGTATATCAAATGGTAATGAGTTGGTTTTTCGTATCGCCATTAAACCAACTTCATCTACACCATTGGAGCAACAAACCTTAAATATTGAAACCAATACCGTTGAGGGCTTTTCTGTAAAAGGCCGTCATGATCTTTGCATAGCGCTTCGTGTGCCGGTAATTGCAGAGGCAGTAACCGCATTTGTTTTGGCCGACCTGATGATGCTTGAGCAAAAAATCTCCAGGGTAGTTTAGTTTTCCAACAAACGCCTGTGGTAATTGATCTGCCCCAGGTGATAGGTTAAGTGGGTGCCAAGATGCATGAGCATCATTTCGGTATTAATACTCTTATCAAAAACCTGTTGGGGAAATTCTTTTTCAAGATCAGCGGCATTTAGTTTAGCCAATGTATTTCTTACTATAAGTTTACAGTTTTCAATATTAGTGATCAGATCCTGACGCGGTATATTTTTTAAACTGAACTCATCTTCCCTATGCCTTACATAGCCTGTGTTGCCCAGCATGGCACCAATAAAATGACTGAGGTTACCGACCAGGTGCAAGCATAAATTACCGGCACTGTTACTGATCCCATCTTTCACCAGCCATAGGTTTTCTTCCACCCTGTACAATTCAATTTCGTTTCTAAGCCTTTGAAGGTCCCTTTCAAAAAGCTCAGTTAATGCATCAGTTATCATGTTTTTTCTTATTTAAAAGTTTAAGTGTTTTAAAATCAATATCCAATAGTTCGTATGTTGTAGTATTTGGAAGATAGTAATGCCACCATTCAGTATCCAGCGCTTTAAACCCATGTTTCTCCATGGTGCTTTTTAAAAGTAACCTGTTCTGTAAAACAGTATCCGGCAAGTTTGTAAAAGTATGATGTGCAGTGTCACTGAAATTATCAAAGCCGGTACCCATGCTCAGCTCTTCTTTGCTATTTAACCTGATAATGGTAAGATCAACAGCAATACCCCGGTTATGCCCGCTGCCTTTTTTAGGATCGGCAGCATAACGGTCATCTTTTACCGGCTCCCATAGTTTTTCTGTTACTGAATAAGGGCGGTAGGCATCAAAGATTTTCAGTCCCAGCCCTTGTTTATTTAGCTCCTGCTGAACAGCAGCTAAAAGATCAGCTGCAGCTTTGCGTATGTAAGTAGTTTTTATTTTAGGATATAATTGCTGGTGCATAAAATTATTTTTTCCTGCATACCTCAGGTCAAACTGCAGGGTGGAAATAACCTGCTTCAGATCTACCATTGCTTTTGCAGGATCTTTTGTTGTTGTTTTTTGCAACAATGCTACATCATGTATTACCCATAGCCCGTATTTATTCAATAGGGTATCCTGGGCCGATGCACCGGGGATAATTAATGTAAAAATTATTACATAAAATAATGACAATTGAAAACGAAGTATTATCTTGTTTGTAAGTATAAGCCTCATTGATTTTACCTGTAATGAAAATTTAGTTTCAAGTTACAAATATTTAACCCGAAATATGTCCCGTGTTTTAAAACATTGCAGTTATTTAGCGGTTTGCCTCATTTTTATTCTGAACTCCTGTGCCAGCCGGACCAATGGAGAAGATAAGAAGATAGTGACCAATCCAAACGCAATGGATAAAGAGGTTGCAGGTCAGATAGAATCCACCATAAATAAACTTGCTGATAATTCCGGAAAAGGGAACGACAGTATGTCTTTGAACATGCCGCAGATCGTATCTGAATTTTACAATAAAAATGATCATCAGCCGGTGTGGAGCAGTACAGAAAAATGGTTGCCATTGGCCGATTCACTGTACCTGTTCATCAAAAACGCCGAGAACGAAGGCCTTTTCCCTAGTGATTATCATTACAGCAACCTGAAAATATTGAAAGATACGCTTGACAGGGATTCTGTTGCAAGAATGAATGCAAACCTGTGGACCAGGGCCGACCTGCTGCTTACCGACGGGTTCATGCATATAATCAAAGATTTGAAACAGGGCCGCCTGCAGCCCGATAGCTTATCGCTGAATAAAGACTCGGTATTGGTAGATAAATTTTTCATTGCTTCGCTGAATAAGCTGATCGAAAAAAAAGACCTGAATGGATTGTTTGTTTCACTTCAACCCAAGCATAAAAAATACTGGGAGCTTAAAAAGGGTATAAAAAGGTTTGTTGACAGTATGGACAGGAGGGTGTTTACACACGTAACTTATCCATTCAAAAGAGGAGACGAAAAAGATTCTCTTTATTTTATTAAATCACTACAAAAAAGGCTGTCAGAGAGCAATTGCATCAGTGCAGGGAAAAAAATGCCTGATTCAACAGAACTTTCGGCTGCACTTAAAAAATACCAACTGCAAAAGGGATTGAAGGCTGATGGAAAATATGGAAGAGAGATCATTTCATCATTAAACAGTAATGATGCAGAGCGCTTTAAACGGATTGCTATTACGCTGGACAGGTATAAACAACTGCCCGAGAAAATGCCCGAAAAATACATATGGGTAAATTTACCTGGTTATTATTTGGAGCTGGTGGATGCAGACACAGTTGTTTTTGAATCGAAAGTTATCTGCGGCAAGCCCGAAACCGGGACACCACTGCTTACTTCAGAGATATCGGACATTGTTACCTATCCAACCTGGACGGTGCCTACCAGCATTATTGTAAAACAATATTTACCTAAGCTGAAAAATAATCCAAACTATATTTCAAGGTTGGGCTTAAAGTTGATGAATGGGAAGGGCGAAGTGATCAATCCCGGATCAATCAACTGGGCAAAATATTCCAAAGGAATTCCTTACCGGATCGTTCAGGGAAGTGGCGATAACAATTCACTGGGTGTTATCAAGTTTAATTTTGATAATCCATATGCTGTGTATTTACACGATACCAACCAGCGATATCTTTTTAAAAATGCATCACGTGCACTAAGCCATGGCTGCGTACGTGTGCAGGAATGGGAAAAACTGGCCTATTATATTGCCGGTAACGACAGTACTTTAAGTAAAAACAGGGATTCGCTAAAGTATACCGCCGACTCTATCAGAAACTGGATAAGTCATAAGGAACGCCACATGATCGATGTAAAAAATCATATTACTTTATTCATCCGTTATTTTTCGTGCGAAGGGAGGAACGGGGTGATAAAATTTTATGAAGATATATACGGTGAGGATAAACAACTGATGGAGAAATACTTTGCAAAAAAGTGATCACTGACCAGGCGCTTTTAATTATTAACTTTAAGCATGTGCATGAAATCAAAGCAGATTGTAACCAGAATTGCAGCTAACTGCATCTTTTTGTTAGCCCTTGTTCTTTTTGTTGCCCCGTTTTCGGCAAATGCACAAACAAATCCTGTAACCGACAAGCCCAAAACAAAAAAAACTACCCGTGTTTTTTACGGCCAGGCCAGTTTCTATTCCAACAAATTTAACGGAAGACGAACGGCCAGCGGAGAGACCTTTGACCAGAAGAAATTTACCTGTGCCTGTAATGTATTACCCTTAGGTACCTGGATAAAAGTAACCAACCTTAGAAATGGTCGCTCGGCTATTGTAAAAGTAAATGATCGCATACACCCCAAAATGAGGCGGATAGTTGATTTAACGAGGGCCGCAGCACAAAAACTGGGCTATATATCTAACGGGCTTACCAGGGTAAAAGTGGAGCTGGTGGATAAAAAAGCGATACCTAAGTAATTGTATGCATTATTTTCGCCATATCCATTAGTTTTTTTGATAATAATAGTTGCAATAATATTTTATGTTTTGAAGTTAAGCAGCTATTTTTGTTGCGATTTAGAAAATTAACAATTATGAAGAAAATCTTATTAGCATTTATAGGCCTTGGCCTGTTTGTATCATCTTTTGGACAAGGTGAATATAAAAAGAGACCATCCTTTGGAATTCACTTTATCCTCAACGATTTTAAAACAGCCCAAAGCGTTCGTTCTATTGGTTTGGGAAACACCATAAACTCTAAAGTTTGGCATAAAACCAATACGATGACTGCCGGTATGGCAATAAGTTATTTGCAGGGATTCAACAATAACCTGGATTTTGCCGGAACATTATCAGGCTCTTTTTTAAATTACCCAAATGCCAAAACACCAACCACTGATCCACGTTTGTTATTAGAAGGGGTAGCCACATTGAATTTAAAATTATTATCTGATAAATATATTCTGAATCCATTTCTTACTGCCGGTATTGGCGGATCTAAATTTGGCGGATACTATGCTGCATTTATGCCTTTTGGTGTAGGCGCACAGGTTAAAGTTGTTGATGAGGTTTACCTGATGCTTAATTCTCAATACCGTGTACCGGTTACAGAAAATGCATCTTACCATTTTTATCATAGCCTGGGTGTTGTTGCCCCTTTATTTAAAAAGAAAGAACCAGCTCCGGTTGTTGTTCCTATGCCGGTTATTGAGCCACCAAAAGACAGGGATGGCGATGGTATTTTAGATTCACTTGATAAATGTCCTGATGTTGCCGGCCTTGCATCTTTACAAGGTTGCCCCGATAGGGATGGTGATGGCATTACAGATGCTGAAGATAAATGTCCTGATGTTCCGGGCTTAGCCCGTTACCAGGGTTGTCCTATTCCTGACAGGGATAAAGACGGCATCAATGATGAAGTTGATAAATGCCCTGATGTTCCGGGTTTAGCCCGTTACCAGGGTTGTCCTATTCCGGATACTGATGGTGATGGTGTAAATGATGAAGAAGATAAATGTATCAACGAAAAAGGACCGGCGTCAAACTATGGTTGCCCGGTTATAAGCCCGGATATTATTAAAAGGGTTGAAGTAGCTGCCAAGAATGTATTCTTTGCAACTGCGAGCGATAAATTATTGAAACAATCTAACAAGAGACTGGATGATGTGGTTACCATTCTGAATGAAAACCCAACCTTTAAAGTTCAGATTGATGGCCATACAGATGATCAGGGTAAGGATGAATACAATCTTGACCTGAGTAACAGGAGGGCAGCTTCAGTAAAAGCATACCTGGTTGGTAAAGGTATTGCTGAAAGCCGTTTATCATCTACCGGTTATGGCGAAACCAAACCAATTGCTGATAACAAAACCGCCAAAGGCCGTGCACAGAACAGGAGAGTAGAAATGGCGTTGAGTAATTATTAATACAAATTCTCTGAATACTAAAGAAGCCCCTGCAGATATGCAGGGGCTTCTTTTTTGCAATACTTAAACATGTTGTTAAAATACACCTTACATATTTTAATAGATCAATCCTGGGTTGAATATTTTTTATAATTTCAGGGAACAAAACTGCAATGCTGTGCCAAATAAAAACCTGATCGCTTTCTGCTGTTTATTTGTGACCATCCTCATCTCTAATTCTCTGTCAGCCCAGAATATTGATAACAACATCAACCTAAATGGTACCAATTTCCCGCAGGAAAAAATTCATATTCATTTTGATAAGGAGTCTTACCTGCCAGGAGAAACCATCTGGTTTAAAGCTTACTTGTTTGAAGAAAATTTGCCATCGGAACGCAGCACTAATTTTTACGCGGCTATTTATGATGAAAAGGGTAAACTCATCAGGCAGCAAATAAGCCCTGTTTTCAAAGGCAGTTCTGACGGACATTTTGATATTCCGGACACTATAAGATCTTCACAAATAATCTGCAGGGCATTTACCAGCTGGATGCTGAATTTTGATACTACCATGCTGTATAGCCAGGCTATTAAAATAATGAACCCTAACGATCAAAAGGCGGATGGTTTAATAGGTTCGTCTGTTAGGCTCAATTTTTTTCCTGAAGGTGGCGATATGATTTCGGGAACAGTTAACACGGTAGCCTTTAAAGCAAACTATAATAATGGGCTACCATTTTTTGTAAATGGGGTAATAAAAAAACAGGAAACCGGCGAGATAGTTATGCTCCTGGTTACTGAACATGATGGTATGGGAAGATTGGATATTGACTTGCAGGAAGGTGCTAAGTATTATGCCGAATGGATTGACAACAAGGGCATCAAACAGCAAACATGGCTGCCCGTGGCCAAGGCAGCTGGCGTGTCTTTAAAACTTACAGTACAAAAGAACAGGCTGTATTTTAACCTGGTAAATAAAACCGGCAATGATTCATTGCATGTGCTGATGTATATGTATCAAAAGGTATTTTACAAAGCAAATTTAAAAATCAGTGAAGCAGATCCTTATACCGGGATGGTGCCTATCGATGCTTTGCCGGCCGGAGTGATGCAGTTGACCGTTTTTGACGGAAACTGGCAGCCGGTGGCTGAACGGGTAGCTTTTATAAATAACAATAATACGATTAATGCAGTTTTAAATACAAAGACTATAAGTACTGCAAAGAGAGGAAGAAACGAAATTGAAATAATGGTAGCCGATACCATACCGGCGAACATGTCGTTAAGTATTACTGATGCAGATATGAATAATGAGGCATCAGAAAATAACATATTGAGCAACCTGCTGTTAAAAGGAGATATCCGGGGCTATATACACAATCCTGCTTTTTATTTTACCAATAACAACGATCCATCGCTTACAAACAAACTCGACCTGGTGATGCTAACTCATGGATGGCGCAGGTACAATTGGTCTGACCTGAGTGTAAATAAAATGCCTGTTATAAAAACGCCTGCAGACAATTACCTGTCAGTGTACGGCCAGATAGGTAAGGAGGCTTTGGAGAAAATGGAAAGGGATGAACAGGTGAACCTGATCCTGAAAACTGCAGACAGCACCAACAGTTTTTATTCTGTTACGCCTGATAAAGCAGGGTACCTGAAACAAAACGGGCTTGTATTTTTCGACTCTGCCCGCATTTATTTTACATTCAACAAATCGAAGTTGCTGAACAGGCAGATGGCTTTCAGCAGGTCTAATTTTTCCCTGCAGCAACCGCTTACTATTAATAATTACATAAGCTATTTGATGCCGGATACTGCTGGTATTCAGTATAATCCAAACACCTCATTTTTTAATTATTATAAAAGCAACAATGGAGTTCATTTATTTAATACTGAAAAAACAATGCAAGGAGTGGTTGTTAAAAGCGGGGGATGGCATAACTGGAAAAATGACCCCATAGTAAAGCTGGATGAGCGATATACCTCCGGTATGTTTACCGGGGGAGCAACCGGGTATGCATACGATGTGCTGCATGATGAAAAGGCCTGGACTAAGCTGGATATTTTTAATTATCTGCAAGGAACAAATCCTATACTGACAGTTAAATTTATTCCCGAAGGCAAAAAGTTTGTTGTAGGAAGCCCTCATGGACCAGTTGAGCCCTGGTACTTTGTAAATGAAAATCCTTATGATAACACCATATTGCAAACTTTATCGATGGAAGACATTGCCTACATAAAAGTGATCCCTCTTTATTTTGCAATGAAAAATGAGTATGAAGATATCATCCCTGCCATATCTATCTATTTAAAAAAAGGAGAAGACCTGATTGACAAGCGTCCAAAAGTAACAGACCTGAATATGGTTAAAGTTGCAGGCTATTCTCCTATAAAAGAATTTTACTCGCCAGACTATTCTGAAAGCAATACAACAGCCGGTACAGATGCCCGTACAACACTATTATGGATGCCTTATATTTTAACTGATAAAGTGAACCACAAAGTGCCAATCACATTTTATAATAATGATTTTACCAAAAAACTGCGGATAGTACTGGAAGGAATTAATGATGAGGGAAAGATGATACGGATTGAAAAGATAATAGAATAATCTCTAAGCAGGGCCGGTTTACACGATGGCCCTGCCTAGAAAAATAATTAATAATCATTAGTGGTCTTTGGTTTATCTGCTTTTTTCCCGCTTTTATCATCAGCAGGCTTTAAGGCCGGCGCTGCAGGTTTCTTGTCATCTGCTTTTTTCTCATCGCCTTTTTTGCCTTTTGCGGTATCTGCTTTGCCGGGTATTTCACTTTCGATGCCAATTTTTTCTATCGGCTGGTTATCTGGCGGGGGAGGAGCATCAAAGAAATCACTTGCATCTCCATTTCCCTGATCAACCGTAGTACTGTCTCCTTCCCTGAAAGCCCTGGCCAGATTTTCATCAGCATAGATAGGATCATTTGTAAGTTCAAGTGGCTTTTCAAATTTGGTTATCTGGCCATAGCCTAATTTCTTATCGGCATATACCTTGCTCATAAAAATGCCCCAGCCTGGTGCCGACATCTCTGCACCACCGGCTGTACCAGAGTATATCTGTATAAAAGGATCATCGCAACCTACCCACGTACCTGCCAGTAATTCGGGCGTGTAGCCAATAAACCAACCATCGGCATTGTTGTTTGTAGTACCCGTTTTACCTGCTTTTTCTACAGGTATTGAATATTTGTTTAAGCTGCGTGCTGTACCAAATTTTATTGTACCCTGCATAATGGAAGCCATGGTATATGCATCAGATTCAGCAATTACCTGTTTGGTATTGGATGAAAATTCTTCCAGCACATTACCGCTTTTATCTTCAATACGGCTCATCATAATAGGTTCTGTATTTAAACCTTTATTGGGAAACATGGTATAGCCCTGCAACATTTCCATTAGCGGAATTTCAGCAGCACCCAGTGCTATGGAGTAGTAGGGGGGTACTTTGGTTTTTATACCACATGATTGAATGAACTCTATTGTTCTTTTTACACCCACCTGGCCAATGAGGCGCCAGGCAGCCACGTTCTTAGAGTGTGCCAGGCAATAAGCAACGGTACCTGCACCACCACAAATGGTTTTGCCTCCTAATGTAAGGCAACCACCAGGTATTACGGTTTCTGGTGTGTAGCCGGCTTCATCAATGGCCAGCGTGTATACAAAAGGCTTAAATGAGGAACCTACCTGCCTCATCTGGGTAACGTGATCGAACTTAAACCATTTATAATCTATACCACCAACCCAGCATTTAACTTCACCGGTGTGCGGATCCATGGCAGCAAAGTTGGTTTGTAAGATCTGTTTGTGATATTTAATTGAGTCGAACGGAGTAAGTACTGTATCTTTTTCTCTTTTTGCATTCCAGGCGAATACCTTCATTTTAACCGGAACATAAAATGTCTTTTTAATGTCTTCTTCCGATACACCATCTTCTTTCATGCTCTTCCACCGGTCGGTATATTTGAACTCTTTTTCAATAACCGATTCACGGCCTTTCCACATTCTTGCTCCATAGGCTTTCATGTTCCAGTCGAGCTTCTTTTGAATCACAGGCATGTGTTCTACCACGGCTTCTTCTGCATATTTCTGCATGCGGGAATCAATGGTTGTATATATCTTCAGTCCATCCCTGTAAAGATTATATGACTCGCCGGTTTTTGGGTTTTTGTGTTTTTTGCACCAATCCTTTAACTTGTCGGCCAATACCGACCTGAAGTAGGGAGCTATACCGATGTTCTCATCAATTTTTTTATAGTTGGTTATTAAAGGTTTGGCTTTTAATTTGGCAGCTTCCTCCTCAGTTAAAAAATGCTGCTGGCATGCCACCATCTGGCTTATTACCGTATTTCTTCTGTCAATAGAAGCTTTGGGATAGCCGATAGGATTGAAAATGAAGCCCTTCAGCATACCGATCAATACAGCTGCTTCTTCAATCTTCAGGTCTTTGGGTTCTTTTTGAAAATAAGTACGTGCAGCATTGCGTATACCATACACATTACCCCAGGGTGCCCTGTTAAGATAGAGGGTTGCAATTTCTTCCTTGGTAAAATTCCTTTCAAGTTTAACAGCAACGATCCATTCCTTCATTTTATCTACCACACGCCTTAAAATATTTCCATGGCCCTGTCCAAGCATTAATTTGGCAACCTGCTGTGTAATGGTGCTACCGCCACCATCCCGCCCCAGGCGAAATACTGCCCTGAAAATGGCTTTGCCATCGATGCCTGAGTGATCGTAAAAACGCTCATCTTCGGTTGCTATCAATGCATTGATAACATTGGGAGATATCTCATTGTATTTTACTTCGCTTCTGTTCTCTGTGTAGTATTTTCCCATCAGAATGCCATCGCTTGAATAAACTTCGCTGGCCAGGTCAGCTTCGGGGTTCTGCAACTGCTCTACAGAGGGCATTTTGCCAAAAACACCAAAATTGGCAAGGGTAAACATCAGGACGACGAAAACGAACCCTCCCAGGAAAACCCTCCACAAAATTTTAACTGAACGCTTCATAGAAATTATGAGTTATAAGTTTTGAGTTATGAGTGTGATGAAAATATCTGCACACTTCATAAAGCTATTAAAAGAATCTGTTGGGGCCTGTTAAAACCTGTTAGGGAACTGTGTATTTAACAGTGCTTTATAACCTGACAGGTTTTTATTGGTTTTAAGTAATTGCAGATTTGCTTCTGTAATAATTAAAAATGAATACTTATTGGCCGGCAGCCACGATATTTCAGCAGCAGCATCTTTTTTTATTTTATTGTAGTAAACCATGGCCGCTGCAGCATCTGGAAATGAAGTAATGACCAGTAAGTTATTTTCTGCATCCAGCGCATCTTTATTGATATTGATAGGCTGGCCATAAAAATTTTCTTTTGTATACCTGGTTAATGCATTCTTTGCCTCGTTTGTATATACCTGGTCAACTTTATTCAGAATCATGATGACATGATGCGGTGCATTAACAGCCATAACAAAAGGCCCGCTTGATAGCGGTGCTTGAGCTTTGGCTACTGTATCTTTTACAACAGGCGGAGCAACTGGCTTATTAACCGGGGCTTGTGGAGTAACAGGTGTGGCGATCTGATTTTCCTGCGCCCTGGTTACTTCCAGGTTGGTCAGGTATTTTTCGATCTCTGCCCTTCTCTTCAGCACATCTATCATGGTCTCGGCTTTTTGCTTAAGCGGCGATGTAGGGTTGTTGTTTATAATGAGTTGCAGACCCTGAATGGCAGCACTATCATTCCGGTTTTTCACATTTTGAAGTGCTTCAATATACAGCAGCTGCGGTGTCCAGTATGTTACGCCATACAAGCTATCAGCTTTTTTCTTCTCAGCCACCGCTTTATCAAAATCCCCTTCTATAAAAAGGTTATAAATATCTTCATATAGTTTGGTTGCTTCCGGATTTTTCCCTTTTGGATCCAGCGCACCCGGGTTGTTCAGCTTTTTGCCAGAAACCGTGCTGGCAAAATTGCTGTTCAGCAAGTCTTTGTAATGGGCAGCTTTATCTTTTAACCCCAACTTTGTGTAGCAGAAATAAAGGTTCAGGTATACTTCACCATCCAGCAAGCGGTTTGGAAAACGTTTCAGGTAATCTTCGTAAGTATCAGCAGCCAGCTGGTATTCTTCCAGGTCGTTCTGGTAAGCTTTGGCAAGTACGATCATGTTTTCAGCAATGGCATCATTGCTGGCATTCAGCTTTTCTTCCGTTAAAGGCACATCCTTTATCAGAGATTCGTAGCTGACATCTTCGGTTGGCGCAGCACCACTTTTTGAGCCTGGTTTCCCTCCGTCTTTTCCGCTCTTATTATCGCCGCCGGCAACTGGTTTGGTTATGTTGTTAATGCCAGGATCTGCACCGGCTTTGCGGCGCCAGTTGTCAACATTATTTCTTGGTCCCCATTTGCTCTTAAAATCGTTAAAACCCCTTGATTTAAGCGAATTATTATTGAAGTACCATTCGCCTTTGGTATTATTTGAAGCAAAAAGATCAACCGGTTGATTATTGTTATTGGCAAAAGGAGAGTTATCGGCAACTGCGCTGCCACCATCATCTTTAAATCCTTTTTCCTTACGTAGTTTGCGAACCAGTTTTTTAAGATATTCATCTCTTTCTGCGGCTGGCATCAGGGCAATTCTTTGCACACTATCTTCTTTTTCTATAATGCTGATGGCAGTTGCTATTTTAACCAACGCTTCTTTTCTTGATTGAATCTTAGATATCTGCAAATTCAAAAGAGAATCAGAACCACCCGCCTGCAGGCTATCGTACATGGCAGCAGCAAGCCTGTATTGTTTTCTGTTGTACGCAATATCTCCCAGTTTAAGAAATGCCCTGTTCTTATAGTTGATATTATCCTGGTTATACTTCAGGCTTTTGCGGAAGAATGCAATGGCAGCATTGGTATCGGGCTTTTGCAAAGAAAGGTCGCCGGCTGAATAATACACGATATCGCGGTAAGCTTCATATTTATCACGCCTGCCCATTTTAGAAAGATTGTCAATTGCCTTATCCAGTTCTTTAGGATTACCATTCGTTCTAAGCATTTTGGCATCGTTCAGCCTGGCATGAATATCCATCAGCGGATCTACGGTATGTTTAGAGGCTTTATCGTAGTAAGCAGATGCTTTATCAAAATTGCCGTTCTTTTCGTACAGCTGCGCCAGCAAAAATTCCCAGCGTGATTGATCCTGTTTGTTATCAGCTGTGCTTAAAGCTTTTTCAAGGTGTTTGGCGGTACTGTCAAAATTACCTTGTTTAAAAAACCAGTAAGCAGCTACTTCATCCAGGTCGTTGCGTAATCTTTTTGGCAAGTTAGGATCTACCTGTAAAGTGTTTATAAGACTGCCCGATTCTGCAAATTCATTCTGCTCAATTAAAGTACGTGCCAGCCACAAAATAGCATCGTTGCGGCTTGGCGGCAGTGCCGTAAGTTTTTGCAGAATGTTCCGTTTTTCTTTATTGGCAATTGAAATGCTGTTTGAGCCTACAATACGGTCATCATCGTCATTCTTTCTTTTGCGTGGAAAAAGATTGTAATTGATGAACTGAAAAGTCATTAATGCCGAGTCAAAATCCTTGCGGAAATAATACGCTTTACCTATCAGCATGTACATATTATCTATCCAGTCGTTACGCAGATCATGTAATAAAATGCCGGCTGTTGATGTATAGATGACAGAGTCGAGCTCTGTTTTCTGCGATGCTGTATTCTCGAGCGAATAGGGGTAAAATGCCAGCATGTTCGAATAATCATCTTTCAGCGAAAGCTTGGCCCGGTCTATTACTGCATTAACCCGGTTATTGGCATTAAAATAATAATTGTAATGAGTAATATTATTCTGGTAAGCATTTCTTACCACGGTGAATTTTTTATCGGCAGTCTTTTCCGATCCTAATTTTCTGTTCTCGAATTTTTCGGGTTTTTTTTGCTTGCCAAAGGGGTCTATGGTCCAGGTTGGTTGTGCCACAGCAGTGGTAACAAATCCACACAATATCAAAAAAATAAATAACGGGCTTTTAGTTCTCTTCAGCATGAATCAAAAAGGTTGAATAGTGGGGCTAAATATCGGTTATTTTTGGTAAAATCAGCTTATAATACTCCCGATTTAATTTAGTTTAATAAATATTTAAGAGGTTATTATCAGATAGTCTAAGGAGCACAGAAAATAAAGCTGGTTTATTACGTGTTTATAGAGCAAACAAAAACCAGCAAGGGAGTCAAAGTTCGATAATTTTGTATAAGTTCAATATTGGTCTTTTAGCCTTTTTGGATTGCATTTTGACCTGCATTTCTTAATTTTATCGTTCAACAACAAATTATGGCCAAACTTGATGCCAACAGTACCTTAAAACGGTTGCAAAACCGCTACCGGCTGGTGGTTATGAATGAAGATACCTATGAGGAGGTGGTTAAGTTCAAGCTTAGCCGTTTGAGTGTGTATGTTTTTTTAAGTACTGTATTTGTAGTTTTACTCGGCCTTATTATTGCATTGCTGGTTTTTACCCCTTTAAAATATTACCTGCCGGGAGCTGGCTATGGTGATGCCAGGCAGCGGAAGCAGTATGAAGCGCTCACCTACAGAACCGACTCGCTAGAAAAAAAATTGCGGGATAATGAGCGGTTTTATGAAGACCTGCAGAAGGTATTAAAAGGCAACCTGCCTAAGGCCTTAGATACTAATAAACTGGAATTACCAAAAACTGAAGATGTAAAAGATTAATTATATTCAATAATTTAAAACCTGCTGTATGTTCAATTCAAAATCCAAATCTTCGTTTGATGCCGCCCCTGGCAATGCCAGTACTATGATAGGCGCCGGAACTACCATTACCGGCGATATGGAAAGTAATGGTGATATACGTATTGACGGTACCTTAAAGGGTAACCTGAAAGGCAAGGCAAAAATCATAATTGGTGCAGATGGTGTGGTGGAAGGTGATATTGAAGGTATGCAGGCCGATATTATGGGCCATGTAACAGGTACCATCAAAGTGCAGGAGCTTTTATTTTTGCATGGTAAAACCCAGGTGAACGGAGATATTTATGCCGGTAAGCTGCAGGTAGAACCAACAGCCGTGTTCAATGGTAATTGCCACATGGGTGCCAATATAGTAGAGCTTAAGAAAGAAGTAGCAAGCGCCATCAACCAATAAAAAGCATTCAATGAATTTTAGTTTTAGAACAGTATTCCCCCTGGTAGTTACATTTTTAGTTTTAACTGTACTCTGTATTGCAGGCAATATTTTCTTAGCAGATAAGGGCATCAATTTTATGGTGGTAATGGGGGGTAATGTCGTTTTTTTCTTAATCAGCCTATTAGTTTTTCGTATGCAATACATGGCCATGTATAATAGTAATCCGCAGGTTTTTATTCGCAGTGTTATGAGTGGCACTATCATTAAAATGTTTGGCTGCCTTGCTGCTGTAATTGGTTATTATTTTGCCAGCCGGCCTGCATTTAATAAGCCGGCCATCTATATATCCATGATCATTTACGTTGTTTACCTGGTGGTAGAAGTAAGAACCATTCTGAAACTGAACAAAACAAAAAATGCCTAAGCAGGAAGCCCCGCTTTTACAGTTACAATCGTATTTACCAGCAGGAAGTTTTGATGACGTGGTTTTTTACCTGGAGCATTACAAAGTTCATCTCACTATCAGCCGCAAGCGTGAGAGCATACTAGGCGATTACCGCCATGCACATTCCGATAAAAATCATCGCATCAGCGTTAATGGCAATCTTAATAAATATGCTTTTCTGATAACATTGTTGCACGAACTGGCACATCTGTTCACTTACGAAAAATATGGTCACCGGGTACAAGCCCATGGGCGTGAATGGAAAGATGAATTTGGTAAGATACTGGCCAAATTTGTGTTGAAGAAAATATTTCCTGCTGACATTGAGCTGGTTTTATTGAATAGCCTGAAAAACCCTGCAGCTAGTAGCTGCGGCGATGAAAAATTGTTGCGTGTGCTGCATCAATACGATGAAAAGCCTGCCGGTGTGCATTTGATAGAACAATTGCCCGAAGGCGCTTTGTTTGTCATCAAAGGTGGCCGTATTTTTAAAAAAGGAAAAAAAATAAGAAAACGGTTTAAGTGCCTGGAAGTAAAAACAGGCAAACTTTATTTGTTTAACCCGGTATATGAAGTGCAGCTGTTACCAGGTTAATGTATCCATTGCTCCAGCACTTGCTCATCGCTGCTAATTTTGCCCAGCACTTTATATTTACTCTGTTTCAGTATCGGGTTAGATGCGGCTTGTTCCTTTTGTACCGTTTTACTACCAATATAGGATGCATGGATGAAGTAAATTTCCTTGCCATCGTTGTAAATAAAACCTGTATGGCTATCAAGCCCGATAATATACAAGCCATATCCCTGGTTCCTGACAGATCTGATAAAATCGTCCATGGCAATATTGCTGTAACGGCTGATGTATTTATGCTGTATCAAAGAAGTGATCATTTGCTCAGATGCACATTGGGCAAGTTTTATACGGGATATAGGTAAACCTGCATCACGCAATACAGTTGTAACAAAGTAACCACACGCAATGTTTCCTTGCCGGGGCGTTTCGCTGGTTCCATAAAAATTCCAGGAAGTGCCGATCCATGCCGGTGCAATGGTTTCTGCCACAGCAGATGTAAGTATTTTTTCTTTTTCGGATTTAGATAATCTGTTCCATACTGGCTTTTGCTTTTGCTTGCAAAGCCTGATGGCATTTTTACAGGAATCGTAGCTTATCACAATTGTTGCGGTTGCTGCGGGCTTTAAAACCTGGTGTTTGACGTGGTTTTCCTTAACATTACAGCCAAAGACAAACAGGCAGGAGATAGGAAATAGTAATGACCTCATAAGGGGTTTAGGGTAAGACGCTGATACAGATAAATTCCATAAAACTATTGTTCCAGGTCTTTGATCATCCAAACATTACAACCGGTGTGGCCGCTGCAGCCCTGGGCCGATGATAAATAAGTGAAGCCAAATTTTTCATACATCGGAATGGCAATGGTTAGTTCAGGCATGGTTTCCAGGTAAATTTTTTGATAGCCCATTTCCCTGGCAGCTGCGATGCATTTTTCCATCAGCAATTTACCCACGCCTTTTCCTCTTGCATTTGCCGCCAGGTATAACTTTACCAGTTCGCAGGTACCGGCATCCAGGTTTGCAGTTGGGTAAATACCGCCTCCCCCTAAAATGATCCCGCCCGATTCAACCACAAAATAAACACTGCGGTCGGCTTTAAATACTTCCGATAAATGATCCGTTGTTTCATCAAAATAAACGGTGCCGGGTTTGTTTGCCTTAAATTCTTCCAGGCTGTTTCGTATAATGGTTGCCAGTGCTTTATTGTCGGCGGCTTCTATGTTTCTGATGGTAAGTTCCTGCATCTTTTAATGAATGTTCATCTTAAGTTGCACAAGTTATTAAAAGAATGAACAAGAAGGATATTTTGCTGTTAATGCGTTTGTAATGGTTATGTAGTAGAAATCAATTATTTTCGGGAAATATATACAAACAGAAACTTGCCTGAAGCAATAAAATATAGTGAAGAAGAGCTGGTAATGCGTTTGCAAAACCGCGATCAACAGGCATTTTCGTATCTCTACGATAATTATGCTGCAGCGCTGAACGGTATCATTTACCGGATGGTTGAAGATAAAGAACTGGCTGAAGACATATTGCAGGAAGCTTTTGTGAAGATCTGGAATAATTTTTCGAGCTATGATACCGGTAAAGGACGCTTATTTACCTGGATGCTGAATATTACAAGAAATCTTACTATTGATACATTGCGGAGTAAGGGATATAAAAAACAGGCAAAAATCTCCAGTGATGAAAATTCCGTAGGTAATTTGTCTGACGATGGAAAAATAGCCGAAAGGTTTGATGCGATGGGTATCAGAAAGCAATTGGCCAATCTGAAGCCGGAGCAGCGGAGCATTATAGACCTGGCTTATTTTAACGGGTACACCCAGGATGAGATATCTAAAGAGATGGGAATACCCCTTGGAACCGTGAAGACAAGGATGAGGACGGCCATTATTGAATTAAGAAAAATGTTACAATATAATTAAGTTGAACGCACAGGAAATTATATCATCGGGCATACTGGAGCTTTATTGTTCAGGGCTTACTTCGGCTGCAGAAACAGCAGAAGTAGTTCAATGGGCGCAACAATATCCTGAAGTTGCGGCTGAAATTGAAGCAATTCAATCCAGCCTGGAGGGTTATGCACAGGCGCATGCCATTGTACCTGATGCATCTGTAAAAGAAAAAATATTCGCTTCAATCAATAGTAATGAAAAAGCAACACCGGTAGTTAAACTAAATACAGCAGATAACAGGTCTGAAAAAGTTTATGCTATTTCGCCGGTTTGGAAATATGCGGCTGCGGCCAGCATTGTTCTATTGATTGGAAGCTCCATCCTTAATTATACTTTTTATAATAAATATCAATCTGCAAATAAAGAGCTTGCATCAACACAAACCGAGTTGCAGCAGCAAATAGCATCGGCTCAATCCATGGATACGGCCATGCGTATAATGGGCGATATGCATGCAACCCAGGTTGTGGCCAAGAGTATTGATACTACTGCCGACATGGGAGCCAAAATTTACTGGATGAAAAATACCAGCGATGTTTATATTGATCCTGCTAATTTACCCAAGGCACCCGAAGGCAAGCAGTATGAATTCTGGGCAATTGTTGAAGGAGCACCTGTGAACGGTGGTGTTATTACTACTGAAATCAATGGTAAAAAAGTTCATGTTCAAAAAATGAAAAGCTTTGGTAAAGTGCAGGCATTTGCGATCTCTCTAGAAAATGCCGGTCCGGCAAAAACAAAACCAGATAAAGTGATGGCGGTAGGTAGTAGCATATAAATATTTCAAATTTGAATAAATATTTTTAACCGGGCTGTTTTTAGCAGCCCGGTTTTATTTTGTGTCGATGTAATAAAAATCTTCAAAAATAAATCCAAACTTTTTCATCTGCCGTACATAATGATGAAATCAAATTTTTTAAAATAAAATCAACATTATGAAACAGATCAGGAAAATCTTTTTAACTGCTTCGGCAGTCATCTTTGCCTATGCATCATTTGCACAAACAGAAAAAACTGTAATGGTTGGCGGTGCAGCTATGTATCCTTCAAAAAATATTGTGGAGAATGCAGTTAACAGTAAAGATCATACCACGCTGGTAGCTGCGGTTAAAGCTGCAGGCCTGGTTGAAACCCTTCAAAGTGCGGGTCCGTTCACGGTTTTTGCTCCTACTAACGCAGCTTTTGATATGCTGCCTGCAGGAACGGTTGCCAGCCTGTTAAAACCCGAAAGCAAGGCCGCATTAACAACGGTATTAACTTATCATGTGGTTTCTGGCAAATGGGATGCTGCTGCAATTGCCAAGCTGATCAAAGATGGCAATGGTAAAGCAATGGTAAAGACTGTTGCAGGCAAAAGCCTTTGGATCTATATGGAAGGCAAAAAAATCGCCATCAAAGATGAAAATGGCGGCGTGGCTTATGTTACCATTAAAGATGTTAACCAAAGCAATGGGGTGATACATGTGATCGATCACGTATTACTGCCAAAAATGTAGTTTAGTTTTAAGAGTTATAATGAATGATGGTCCGGTTGTTTTTACAGCCGGACTATTAGTTTACGGTATTAATTATTTTTTGTTGAGTAAAGAATAAATAGCCGAATCTAAAAACCGGCCCTGGAAAAAATAATCTTCTTTGAAGTAGGCTTCTCTTACAAAGCCAGCTTTTTCAAGCAACTTGCCGGATGCTATGTTTTCAGGATTGATATGTGCTTCAATACTATGCAGCTTCATGTTATTAAACCCATAATCAGCTGCTGCCAGCAAGGCTTCTTTCATAATATCCTTTCCCCAGAAATCGGGGTGCAGCATGTAGCCTATCTCTGAGCGGTAGTGCTGGTTAATGATACGCCAGAAACCAATATTACCAATCAACGTGTCTGGCTTTTCCTTTAACGAAATGCCCCACATAATGGCTTCGTTCTTATCAATATTGGCATTTACCAACTGAATAAAAGCGAGCGCTTCCTCTACAGATTTGGGCTTTTCACGATCAATATATTTCATCACAGTTTCATCTGAACGCAAAAAGAATATTTCAGGTGCGTCGGTATCTCTTAGTCTTCTTAATAATAACCTGTCTGTTTTTATTTCAGGAAAGGGAGAGAAATTTAATTCAAGCATTGCGATCATTATTTAAGTGGTAAAATAAGGAATTTATATTCAATCGCAGATGTGAGCAATAAAAAAATCCGCAGTTTATGCGGAATTTTTTATTATCAGATTTTTATTGTTATAAAATTGAAAACTATTGTTTTATTAATGACGAACTCGCAGCCTGGGTGGGGGCGGAGGCACCAATAGTACAGGCCTTGGTGGTGGTGGCAAAACCACTACTCTAGGTGCCGGCAAAGTATTGTAGTGATGCACAGAAGCATAGTAATGCTTTTTGCCATGTTTGTAATAATGTTTTCTTTTTTGCGCCGAGGTAGAAAGGGATAACCCTATCATCACCAGGCTGAATAGGAATAAGAATTTTGTTTTCATGATGTAGATAGTTTTATTGGTTAATAAAATAATTCTTGTTTATCATTAGCCAATAATAATGCCAAAATGAAAAAAGTGTTTTGGTAATCGCAATGGCTAGCCAAACTCAGGTAGCAGTGCTGTAAAATGTGGGAATTATATAAAAAGAAGCTTTGATATACGAAAGAAGCATAGTGGTTAACTATGCTTCTTTATATTATTGTAACGGTAAATAATAATTATGCAACTGCTTTATTCACCAGTTCAGCAGCTTCGCTTAGCTGGATAGCACTTTGAACTTTCAGTCCGCTTTCATCTATCAGTTTCTTGGCTATATCGGCATTGGTGCCCTGCAGCCTTACAATGATCGGGATATTAATATTGCCGATTGACTGGTAAGCATCAATAACGCCCTGTGCAACCCTGTCGCAACGTACAATACCACCAAAAATATTGATCAGTATTGCTTTTACTTTCGGATCTTTTAAAATAATACGGAACCCGGCTTCCACCGTTTGTGCATTGGCTGTGCCACCTACATCCAGGAAGTTGGCAGGCTCGCCACCGCTTAATTTGATCATATCCATGGTAGCCATGGCAAGGCCTGCACCATTTACCATGCAACCCACGTTACCATCCAGTTTAACAAAATTCAGATTGTATTGTCCGGCTTCAACTTCTGTCGGATCTTCTTCGCTCAGGTCTCTTAACACAGCAATATCCGGATGACGCATTAATGCATTGTCATCGATATTCATCTTGCAGTCTACGGCTATGATTTTATCATCGCTGGTTTTAAACAGGGGGTTAATTTCAAGCATACCACAGTCGGAACCCACATAAGCCCTGTACAGATCTGTTACAAATTTTACACAGTTTTTAAAAGCCACGCCGCTCAGGCCTAAATTAAAAGCAATCTTCCTGGCCTGGAAAGCTTCCAGGTTACCGCCCGGGTAAACCCATTCTTTAAAGATCTTTTCAGGAGTATCGTGTGCTACATCTTCAATATTCATTCCACCTTCGGTGCTGTACATAATAACATTTTGCCCTTTGGTTCTGTCTAACAAAATAGAAAGATAAAACTCCTTTACCGGGTTTGGCCCGTCATAATATACATCCTGAGCTACCAATACTTTACTTACCAGTTTGCCTGCTTCGCCGGTTTGTATAGTTACCAGGGTACCGCCTAAAATGTTTTTTGCAATTTGTAAAACATCTTCAGCGTTTTTGGCTACTGCCACCCCACGTTGCTCGGTGCCTGCAATCTTTCCTTTACCACGACCACCAGCGTGTATCTGGGCTTTTATTACCGCAAACTTGCTGCCATATTGAGTGTGAATTTGTTTATAAGCCTGCTCAGCCTCGCCCGGTGTACTGCAGGGGATACCTTCCTGAACAGGAACATTGTATTTTTTTAAGATTTCTTTTGCCTGGTATTCGTGAAGATTCATAAATGGATAATTTTTGCGAAGATAATTAAAACAGTTTATAGTTTAAGGTTTGTGGTTTTGTGTTCCCGGCATTTGGGCTTTAACGGGCTTCATTGGCGTCGCACTCTTGTACATTACAGCTTTATTGAGCTTTCATCTTAGCAAAGCTTATATCTGAAACAATTCTGATCTCACTCCCAAACTATCAACTTTCCTTTAACATTATCTACCTTACCTTTGCCCATTAAAACATAGCTGATATATGATGGAGAAAATTGACGAAGCGGTTCATTTTATTAAAGGTCAATATAGTCAAAAACCTGCAGTGGGCATTGTTTTGGGCAGCGGACTTGGAAGTTTTACCAACGAAATAAATATAGAAAAAGAGATTCCTTACGGTGATATCCCGCATTTTCCGGTAAGTACTGTTGAAGGTCATAGCGGAAAACTGATATTTGGCGAGATAGGAGGCAAAAAAGTGGTAGCTATGGCTGGCCGCTTTCATGTGTATGAAGGATATTCAGCAGAACAGATCGTTTTTCCAATAAGGGTCTTAAAATTTTTGGGCATTGACACTTTGCTGATCAGTAATGCAGCAGGTGGCGTAAACCCTGCTTTTAAAGTAGGAGATCTGATGATCATCACCGATCATATTAGCCAGTTGGCGCCCAATCCACTGATTGGCAAAAATTATAAAGAGCTTGGCCCCCGGTTCCCGGATATGAGTGAGCCGTACAAAAAATACCTGATCAATAAAATGAAGGCCATCGCTGCTGAAAAAAATATCAATGTGCGGGAAGGCGTTTACGTGGCGGTTACCGGCCCCACTTTTGAAACCCATGCAGAGTACAGGATGATACTTGCGCTTGGGGGTGATGTAGTGGGCATGAGTACAGTGCAGGAAGTTATTACGGCAGTGCATATGGGTTTGCCGGTGTTTGCCATGAGTGTGATTACCGATGTTGGTATTCGTGAAGAAGACAATGTAATAACACACGAGGAAGTTTTACAGGCAGCCAAAGCTGCAGAGCCAAATTTTAAGGCATTATTTTGCGAACTGATTGCACAACTATAAGTTACTAGTGATGAAGCAGATTATTGCCCTTATAATACTGGTTTTTTGTTTTCAATTTACACATGCGCAACAGCCTGATGTACTGCAGAAGATTGGTGGCCGCCTCAAGGGTTTTGGTGGTTCAACATCCGGCAGCAAAGACACAATAGGTTTTGAGCACCGGGACGACAGGAAGGATTCAATAGCTATTACTTATAAATATCTCGATTCTATCCGCAGCATCCCTTTCGATTCCAGCATCAATGATTTTGATAAATATTTTTCTGTACCATCATCTTATTTATACCTTGGTAATAACGGAGCTGCGGCTTATTCATTAATTTATAAGCCCAATACAAGAACCGGCTGGGATGCCGGCTTTCATGCATTTGATATCTATCGTTATACTCTGGAAGAATCCAAATTTTACAAAACGAACAGGCCATTTACACAGCTGGGTTATCAACTGGCATCGGGCAAAGAGCAGATGATAAAAGTGCTGCACACACAAAATCCCCGGCCAAACTGGGCTTTTGGCTTTGATTACCGGCTTATAAGTGCACCGGGATTTTTTACCAATCAAAACACCAATCATAAAAATTACAGGCTTTTCAGTAATTACCAGGGTAAGCGTAAAAGATATGCAGCATTTCTGATACTGGTTGGTAACACCAACAAAAATTCGGAGAATGGCGGCATCAGGTATGATAGTTCATTATCGAACCCCAACCTGAAAGACAGGTTTAATGTGAATGTAAACCTGGGCAATGCAAATAAATACCTGTCATCGCCATTTAACAGCTCAGTAAACACCGGTAATATTTATAAAGACTTTACCGTTTTTGTGCGCCAGACATATGATATTGGAAAAAGAGATTCTGTAGAAATTAACGATTCAACAACTGAATATTTGTTTTACCCAAAGCTACGGGTACAACACAGTTTTACCTACAGCACATACAATTACTTCTTTAAAGATTATGTAGCTGATTCGGCTATTTATAAAAGCTGGTACGATACTACACTGAAAAAAGCTACCGATACTTTTTTCATTAAAGAAAAATGGGCGGTGATGAGCAATGATTTTACACTGCTCCAGTTTCCGGATACAAAAAACCCGGGCCAGTTTATATCAGCCGGGGTTAGGTTTGAGAACATTAAAGGAGAATTGCAGGGAGGCACCCGGAATTTTTACAATTTTATTGTTCATGGGGAGTATCGTAATAAAACACGTAACAAACTTTGGGATGTTCTGGCAAAGGGTGAGTTTTATGTGAACGGATTGAATGCAGGTGATTACAGTGCCTATGCAACCATTGCCCGGCACCTGAATAATAAGCTGGGCGATATAAGACTGTTCTTTAAAAACGTAAACCGGTCGCCTTCTTTTATTTTTGATAATGCAAGCAGTTTTAATTTAAAAAATGCCGGACTTACCAAAAAAGAAAATATTATTTCATTTGGTGCCGATGCCAATAATAAGTTCATCAGCCTTGGATTTAAAAACCATATCATTACTAACCTGGCTTATTTTTCAGATTATTACCACACCTCACAAAGTTCAAAAGTTATCAACCTGCTGCAGGTATATGCTTCTAAAAAGATCAAAATTACTAAAAGGTGGAACCTGTATGCCGATCTTACTTTTCAGCAAACAGATGGCAGCGCACCGGTAAAAGTACCTTTATTATTCAGCAGAAACCGGCTTGCTTATGAAGGCAACTGGTTTAAAAACCTGTTTGCAAGTGCCGGTTTGGAAGTTCGCTATTTTACTCCTTTTGAAGCTTATAATTATTCGCCGGTTATGGGGCAGTTTACGCCACAGGATACTTTTAAATTAAAAAACCTGCCTGATGTAAGTGCTTTCTTTCATTTTCGTATAAAATCATTCACCGGCTTTATTCGTGCTGAAAATCTAAACACGGTAAGCTTTAAGGATGGCTTTGGTTTCAGGAATAATAATTTTGCTGCCCCGCATTACCCTACACAAGGCTTTATCTTCAGGCTGGGCATACAATGGGGATTTGTTAATTAATAGCTTTTAGCCGTTTTCTTGTTGCATTTGAATAAATCTGTTGTAATTTTGCTATGCAGATGAAAAAGATATATATCGGCATATTGGCAATTATTTACATGGCTGTTTCTTCGGGAATAGCGGTTGAATTGCATTACTGCATGGGCAGCAAGGCCGGTATGGATTTTTACGGATCTGAAAATGATAAATGCGGCAAGTGTGGTATGACCGAAAAGAAAACGGGCTGCTGCCATGATGAGTTTAAATTTTACAAGATAAACGACTCACACAAGAGTACATCCAATGATATTTCTTTTGCAGCACCGGAATTTGCCGTAATTAATGAATACAATATCTACAACTGGCAAATGCCGCTGGTCGTTCAAACAGCAGCTGTAAATAATCATTCTCCGCCAGGTTATACAAAACCTGATGCCTGTATAATGAACTGTGTTTTCAGAATTTAGATTTGATATTGAATTCCTACTGTAGTCAGACGCTTCAGTCTGGCCATCTATTATTTTATTCAACATCAAAACTTTTTTACAATGAAAACATTATCATTATTTGCTGCAATTATATTCAGCATATTCTCTGTCAATACATCAAACGCACAAACTACCAAGACCGAAACCATAAAAGTGTGGGGCAATTGCGGTATGTGCAAAACTACCATCGAGAAATCGGCAAAAAAAGCCGGCGCAAAAACTGCCAGCTGGGATGAAGACAGCAAGGAACTGAAAGTTACCTATGCCGTAAATAAAACTTCTTCTGCAAAAATTCAGGAAGCCATTGCAAAATCAGGCTACGACACACAGGATTTTACTGCTATACAAACAGCTTACGACAACCTGCATGGCTGCTGCAAGTACGACCGGAAAAATGCCCCTGGTACTGCAACATCGTACGTATGCCCGATGCATCCTGAAGAAAAAAGCGATAAGCCAGGTAAATGCTCTAAATGTGGAATGGAACTGAAGGCGAAGCAATAAACTTTCCTTAATTATTTAATACAGGTATATACCGTTGCAGCTTGGTAATAAGCTGTAACGGTATCTGTTGCTGCAAAAATTATTCTATAGAAATTTCAATCAGCAAAATAACACCTGTGTTGCTTCAAAGCTTATACAATGAAAACGATAAAATATTTATTACTGCTGTTCCTGTTTTTTACGGGGGTAGCAACATACGGCCAGGCAAAAAAAGCCCCGGTTGCAGATACTGCGGTAACGTTTAAAGTATTTGGTGTATGCGGTCAATGCAAAGACCGTATTGAAAAAGCAGTTAAGATCAAAGGTGTACGATCCGGTGTATGGGATATGGAGACGGGAATACTCTCCCTTGTTTATAACAGCTCACAGGTTTCTTTGGAAAAGATCAAGAACAGGATCGTGGCAGTTGGGCACGACCTGGAAGACAGAAAATCTGTAAATGCTGTTTACAATGCATTACCTAAATGTTGCCTTTACAGGCAGGATGCAGCAGCAGCCAAAGGAATGAATCACGATGCTGGTGCGGAAAAAACCGGAGATATTAAAACGGCTGATTCAATACAGAATACATTGCCGGCAATCAATGCTGTGCTGCAAGCTTCAAAAGTTATAAAAGGAATTGTACTGGAAGAAGACAACAAGGGTAAATTCAAGCCGCTATCCAATGCCAGCATTTTCTGGATAAATACCAGCAAGGGTGTAATTACCGATAGTGCCGGTTATTTCAGTATTCGGCAGGATAGCGCAGGCAAAATGCTGGTTGTAAGCTACACCGGTTACCAGTCTGATACTATTTTTACAAATACGGCAGATGAATTGAAGATCGTACTGGCATCCAACAAAAAGTTGAAGGAAGTTACGGTAACATCAAAGCAGCGGTCTGTTTACATCAATAACTATAACCCCATTCGCACTCAAACGATGACGGGCAAAGAATTATTGAAAGCAGCTTGTTGTAACCTGAGCGAAAGTTTCGAGACCAATCCATCCGTTGATGTTTCGTACAATGATGCAGTAACGGGCTCCAAGCAAATTCAATTGCTGGGATTAAGTGGTAACTATACACAACTTACTGTTGAAAATTTGCCCGGACCAAGAGGTATCGCAACGCCGCTGGGCCTTAATTCTATTGCGGGGCCGTGGATTGAATCTATCCAGTTAACAAAAGGTGTGGGCTCTGTTGCCAATGGTTACGAAAGTATTGCCGGGCAGATAAATGTGGAATTAAAGAAGCCTGAGAATAGCGAAAAATTATTAGCCAATTTGTATGTAAATGATTACGGCAAAACAGATCTGAACCTTAACCTATCGCAAAAGATCAGTAAAAAATGGTGGACCGGTTTATTATTGCACGATGATTTTTTGGCCAATAAGAAACTTGATTTTAATAAAGATGGTTTTCGTGATCTGCCAACGGGAAACACGTTCAGCCTGGTAAACCGGTATAAGTTTGATAATGGAAACGGAACCCTGGTACAGCTGGGCATTAAAATACTGAATGATAAACGAACCGGTGGAGAAACGGCTTTCAATCCGGCATCAGATAAAAACACTACCAACAAATATGGCCTGGGTATTAATACAGAAAGGTACGAAGCCTTTGCAAAGGTCGGGTATATCTTTCCCGCTAAGAAGTATAAGAGTATAGGATTTCAAACAGCATTGATAAGCCATAAGCAGAATTCTTATTTTGGGCTGACAGCTTATAATGCACGGCAGCAAAGCTTTTACAGCAACCTGATCTATCAATCTATTATCAGAACAACCGTGCATAAATTCCGGACAGGAATCAGCTTTTTGTATGATAAGTATGATGAGAATTTTAAGGCAGTACAATACAACCGCAATGAAATTGTGCCGGGCATTTTTGGTGAATACACAATTACACCCAATGAAAAATTCAGTGCCATTGTTGGTTTACGTGCCGATCATAATAATTTATATGGCTTTTTTGTTACACCCAGGCTTAATATGCGTTACGAACCTGTGAAGGGCACAACCATACGTGCAAGTGTGGGAAGGGGGCAACGTACTGCCAATATTTTTGCTGAAAATATGAGCAGTTTTATAAGTGCAAGGCAGGTAAACATAATAGCTTCAGGCCCGGGTAAAGCGTATGGCTTAAACCCTGAAGTAGCCTGGAACAAAGGCATAAGCCTTGATCAGAAATTTAAACTGTTTAAACATGATGCCATGTTCAGTGTAGATTATTTCAGGAATGACTTTAAAGACCAGGTGGTGGTGGATATTGAAAATGCCAGGGCAGTTAGTTTTTATAATCTGAAGGGAAGGTCTTATTCCAATAGTTTCCAGGCCGAACTGAGCCTGGAACCTGTTGACCGGTTTGAACTCCGGATGGCATACCGATACTTTGATGTGAAATCTACCTATAACGGAAAATTGCTGGAACGTCCGCTGATAGCCAGGAACAGGGCATTTGTAAACCTGGCTTATGCAGTAAAGGGTTTTAAGTTTGATTATACGGTGACATACAATGGCAAAAAAAGATTGCCCGACACGCAGGCTAATATACCTGTCTATCAATTGCCGCAATACTCACCTGATTTTGTACTGATGAATGCGCAGGTTTTAAAAACCATTGGTAAAAACAGCCAGTTTGATTTTTATATTGGTGCAGAGAATCTCACCAATTATTTTCAGAAGACTGTGATTGTCTCAGCTGATCAGCCATTTGGTAATTATTTTGATGCATCCATGGTTTGGGGGCCGGTTAACGGCAGGATGTTTTATTTTGGAATGCGTTATAAGATCAAATAAATTAATTTAGTGAAAAAGATATTAGCTTTCATATTGTCGTTATTTCAAAAAAAGAATTGTTGTAAATGAAAAGAACATTTTTAGCAGTATTGATATTTCTTGGAGCCACTGAGGTAAAAGCACAGCTTAAAGTGGGCGAACTGGCGCCGGATATTGTGTTACCAGGTAAGGCCGACACAACTATAAAGCTTTCTTCCCTGAACGGAAAGGTGGTTCTGATAGACTTTTGGGCAAGTTGGTGTGGCCCGTGCAGGGCATCAAACCCATTCGTTCAGAAATTGTATAAGAAATACCAGGCCAGCGGGTTTGAAGTATACGCTGTATCGCTGGATGTGGGTAGGCCGCAATGGTTAAGAGCCATTAAACACGATAAGCTAACCTACACCCAGGTTATTGACCGGGATGGCTGGCTTTCGAAAGTGGCAGAAAGATATTACGTGGATGCGATCCCTACTAATTTTTTGCTGGACAGGGCAGGCAGAATTGTTGCTATCAATTTAGAAGGCAATGAACTGTCTGATAAAGTGCAAAGCCTGGTACAATAATTATTTCCCGGTTTTAAAACGAAATGAAGCACCGATGGCTATATACCAATCCGGTGCTTCTTTACTGATGCCAAAGCCGGATGAGAGATCAATTTTAAAATTGTTGTTTATGTAATAAGCAATGCCTCCATCCAGGCTGTGTTGTGCTTTATTGGCTTTTGAAATAAATCCAAAAGCTTCTACATAACCATACCATTTTTCGCTGATATTGAAACCCGGGGCAAAAGTGTAAATCCAGGTTGCTTCTTTATTTACACCATCCCATTCTGCGCCTACATTATAGCCTAAGCCAATATTCTTGCCAAGGCTATGTTGCATGGTAAACCTGAAATTGGGAGCAAGATGATCGGCCCGGTAATATTTAGATGCAAGGCCGGGAATGCCCACATGAAAGATCAAAGAAGTTTTAGGAAGTAATTTCTGCTCTTCCCATAAAGCGATCTTTGCCCCAATTTCAACAGGAGTGAGGCCGGTATTGGTTTGTTTTAAAGCAGGGTTACTTTTGTCTGTATTGGTTTGTAAAGTAGTGATCAGCCTTAATTCAAATCTTTTGCTGATGCCGTATTTACTTAACAAGGTAGGGAGTTGAAATTCATTTTCGGTTGAATTGTTTACCTGTTTGCTGAATCCCATTTCAAACTGGAACCATTTTTTTGGAACCAGCACAGCGCTCTCGGTCTGGTCGGGCCTGTCGGTATCTATCTTTTCAACCTGGGCTTTACATAAAGCTGTTATACATAAAAATGAAACAGGTAGTAGCAAATATTTAAACATACTTCTAAAATATAAATTAGTCTTGTCTAAAATTGAAGATATAGAAAAATATTAAACCAGTCGTGTTTTGCTACAATAATCTGCGGATTAATTTTTTGCTGCTGCTACACCTGTTATCAGGCTTTCAAGATTTTTTTCTTTGCAAAAAGTGTTACACATTTTCCCGGCAGCGCTCAGCACTTGTGGGATGGTCTTCTGCCCGGCTCCGGCAAGTTTATAGGCTTTGGCCAGGGCATCCTGTTCAGTGGTTTTTGATGTTTGCAGAATGGCCTCCTTCATTACTTCCACCCGCAGGCCGTTGTCTTTCAGGTTGCCCAGTTCTGCTATCAGCCAGCTGAGTGCAAAAAAGCGTTTCTGGTCAAAGAGTAAAAAATAGGTGTTGCCACCTGCATCGGGCATTACATTGTAAGGTGATGTGGTGATGGCTTTGGTAAGATATTTTGATAAGAATTTTGGCGCAGCGGTTTTGGATTTACCCAATTGAATACAACCACGCAATGCCTGGGGATAAATACTCAGCCAGCGCAGCATTCTCCTGAATTCATGCACATCATTTTCAACATTGGTAAAGCGGAAATCCCTTTGATTGATAAACTCCAGTATTTTGTTGATAGCAGTAAAATAAAACTCCTCTATGCTTTTAATGTCGTCCTTTTCATCCTCCCAATCAGCTTTCGATAATTTCTTCCTGATCTTTTTGATGCGGAAGTTATCGGCACCAAGCCATTCCTTCTCGGTTAGTATCTCATTCAGGCTTTGTATCTTTTCGCGGCTTTGGGCCTGCAGGTAGTTTGTAATAACAGCAGGTATCTTTTTATTGGCAAGAAACTCTTTTGCAAATGCATCATAATAATCTATCTGTCCAATGGTATCTTCCAGTAGTTTAAAATGAGCTTTCAGTTTTTCAAACTTCTTTTTATTGTGGATGCCGCTGTATAGTTTTGCCAGGCCCTCCAGCATGAAAAGCGGCGTACGTGCATTGTTCTGGTATAGCCAGAGCCCCGGATTTTTTTGCTTAGATGATTTTACAAGCAGTTCCTCAGACTTGGTTAGAAAATATTCAAATCTTAACTGGCCATTTTTCATTTGCTGTATTTTAAATTTCGCTTCAATAATTCCCCCTTCAGGGGGCTAAGGGGTTGTCTAAGGCTTTTCAAAAAACGCCACATTACCACCAACCCATTCTTTATTCTTGTTGTATCGTGTGCCTATCATTTTACCCTTGCTTAATCTTGCCAGGTTGTGTACGCCCACTGGCCTGTCCCAGCCTTTCTTCCAGAAATAAAACAAACGTATCTCTGCCTTTGCAGGCTCATCGGGCGTTTTAATAACATCGGCATATTTTACCTTCTTTTGCAGTATCCAGTTTTCGGGGTCTTTTACGGCTTCAATATCTGCCGGGGTAACGTCAATTACCACACCCATGCCTGCAAAGGAGAACAGAGGCTTCAGTACATAGTTCTCCAGGTCGGCTGGCATTTGCTTCAGCTCATTTAAAAAATAGGTTTGCGGCACATACGGGTTTTCAATAAATGGTAACGTAAACTTGCTGATACGGTAAAACCAGTTTGGATGCGGAGCCCATTCTACATCATAAGGCTTGGTAAGATCAACTATTTCACCAAGGCCTTCCTGCTTTTGAAGGTCGTCAAAAATAACACGGTTGTAAATTCTTTTAACGGCTGTTTTTACGCCGTTGTTCATGTAAAAAAGTTTATCACCCTCGGCAATTAATTTGGTAAGACAAACCATTTTAATACCCAGCAACTGTTCGGTACAATAAAAATCTATCCTTGTTTTTTGTTGTTCTGGAAATATTTCAAGCAATATTACATTTGCAGGATCCATATCACCTATCAAAATATCCTTCAGCAACTGTACATAACTTTCTTTGTTATAACCATTCAGGTACGGAGAGAAATTATCAGGCAACTCAGCATATTCGGCTGTTAATTCCGAATGAAATGCCTGGAACGCATACAGGGTAGGGAAGCCCTGCATCTCGATCAGTTGCGGCTCCAGTTCCCCGGCTTCATTTTCGCATATGCCAAAATCAAAAACTAAAAATTCGGTATGGCTGCTTTCGTTGGGAACTTTTACGTTTTCAGGAATGCCGCGTTCTGTCATGGCCAGGAACTTCGGATCAACGATCACATCAATGATATCTTCGCAGGCATGCAGCATTTTTGCAGTAAATTCCTTTGGAACAAACACAGGGGTTTCTGCATTCCTGAAATCCAGTGCCCCCGGATGCAGGTTTTCTAGCTTTGCCATATAGGCATCATATTTTTCCTTTGTAAAACTGGCGTTGAACTTATCCCTTAATGCTTTGATCATGTTAAATACGGCTTTTAATTATTCTGTTGCTTAGAATAAAAGTAGCCATAAAAATCCATTTAATAAAGGGAAGCTTATACTTCAACCAGCTGCAGGTTTTCTACTGCATGCAATAAAAAATTGGGGAGTATATGTGCGTAGGTCCACATGATCTTTTCTGGGTCGTTCAAATGGGTGATCATCGATCTCCATTTTTCTTCGCCATAATTTTCAATCACGGTCTTTTTCTTTTCTTCGGTTTGCAAATGCAGGCTCATACCAATGGCATCCGCTTCGGGATGAAACTGGGTGCCGATCATATTCTCGCTAAAACGTACAGCCATTACAGCTCTTTCAAGCGGTACATGTGGCCTGTCTTTTTCAATGGCCAGTATAGAGGCGCCCATCTCGTGCAGTTTATTATGATTGGGCTCTGTTACCTGGTAATCACGACTGTCAACTGCATAAAAAGGATCTTTCAGGCCTTCAAATATCATCTCATCTCTGCCATCAGACAATAAATGAACAGGGAACACACCAAAGGCAGTGCTTTTTCTTTTACTGACTTTTGCAATTTTTAAATGGCGGCAAATAAGCTGGAAGGAATGGCAGATAAAAAATACCTGCTTTTTTTGAACGTATGCCGGGTTATTATTCCAGTGCTGTACTTTTTCAAGCCAGGAAAAATATACTTTTTCCCATTCGCTGCCCTCTGTTTCAAGCGGGCTTCCAGGGCCGCCGCTGGAAATATAGATATCGTAACTAAGGTCGGGAACCTGCTTTTCCAGTCGTACTTCAAATTCATCCCAGGTTAAATCAACCTGATTTTCTTCGCCAAACTGGTTCAGTATCTCACGTATACAACGCATACCCTGGTTGGCATGCCCTTCATACAAATCTAATATGGCAACACGGATGGATTTTTTTTCGGTCCAGTTCATACACAAACATAACAATTTTTTAAAAGACGCCCTTTGGCGCTTACCCTATATTTTATTAACGTATTGTGGATTAAAAAGTTGCACAAAGGCTTATTTATAGTAATACAATGACAGGGTTCTTTATAAACCATGACGAATCTCATTTTACAATAATGTTATTTGCCGGAACTTGTTGGCTGTAAAATGCCTTGCTATGCAAATGGATAATGAGGAAATAAACCCCTTTCAGATTCTTTTTAACCATTGTAAGACGGGTGAATTTTTATCCGGCTCAGCAGCCGAACTGGAAGCATTTGAAAAGATACAACAGGGATTTGCTAACCAGTTTGAATTCTTCTTTCCCGATAACCTGGCTGTCAAAACCATTGTGGTAATACCCAGCCTTTCGCTTGACCAGGAAGTACTTGCAAAAGTTAATGGCGCCCTGTATTACGAAGAAAGACTACTTTGCCTGCTGATGTTGCTGCGGATGCCCAGGGCCAATGTGATCTACGTTAGCAGTACCAGCATTGATCCGGTGGTGGTTGATTATTACCTGCATCTGCTGCCCGGCATCACGGGCTATCACGCAAGGGAACGTTTAACACTGATAAGCTGTTATGATACCTCGGCCATACCGCTTACACAAAAAATACTGCAAAGACCCAGACTGATAGAGCGAATAAGAAAAGCGATACCACCAGGTAATGTAGCCCATATTGCCTGCTTTAATACAACATCGCTCGAAAGAACACTTTCAGTTAAGCTGGGCATTCCCATTTATGGTTGCGACCCCTCGCTGGTGTACCTGGGTACTAAAAGCGGCAGCCGCAGAATTTTTATGCAGGCAGGTGTAGCCACACCACCCGGTGCCGAAAACTTAGGAAGTTATGACGATATGGTGCATGCACTGGCCGGGTTAAAGGAAATGTACCCGCAATTAAAAAAAGCGGTCATCAAACTAAATGATGGCTTTTCGGGCGATGGCAATGCAGTTTTCAGATATCCCGAAAACCTTTCGGGTAAGGCAATGCACGACTGGATAGACTGTAACCTGTGCGATGTGTTAAAACCGGTTGCAACAGACCTCAGCACAGATCTGTTCATGGAAAAATTTGTGCTGATGGAAGGAATTGCAGAAGCTTTTGTGGAAGGAGATATCAAAGCTTCACCATCGGTTCAATGCCGTATTAACCCTCTAGGTGAGGTAGATGTTATTTCTACACACGACCAGGTGCTTAGCGGCGATACGGGGCAGGTATTTGTAGGCGCCTATTTTCCGGCAGATGATGCTTACCGCTCAGAGATCTCAGCACAGTCGAAAGCAATAGCAGAAGTGCTGAAAAAAGAAGGCGTGCTTGGAAGGTTCAGCATCGATTTTATTTCGGTAAAAGAAAACGATACCTGGAAACATTATGCCATTGAAATAAACCTGCGCAAGGGAGGAACCACACACCCTTTTTTAATGCTGCAGTTTTTAACCAGCGGCAGTTACAACGAAAACAAAGGAGTTTTTGAAACACCCAACGGGCAGGAGCTTTGTTACTATGCATCAGATAATGTGCAAAGCGAAGCTTATAAGGGCCTTACGCCCAAAGACCTGATAGATATTGCCATGTTTCACGGACTGCATTTTGACGGATCAACCCATAAGGGCGTGATGTTTCACATGATAGGCGCCTTATCGCAGTTTGGTAAAATGGGGATGGTATGTATTGGTTCGTCACGGGAAGAAGCTTATGCTTACTATAAGAAAACAATAGCAGTACTTGATGCCGAAACAGCGGAATGAACAAGGGAAAATTAAAAAGTCAAAATTCAAAAAGGAGAACATCGTGTTGCACCTGTTGAATTTTGACTTTTTACTTTTGAATTATACTATCTTAACAAAATGACACTTCCTTTCATTTCAATCACAGAGCCATTCTTATCGATGCCCTTGATCATCCAAACGTAGGTACCAGATGATGCTTTCTTACCTTTCAGGGTTCCATCCCATCCTTTAAGCCATTCCCTGGTTTCATACATCAGGCTGCCAAATCGGTCAAATACACGGAAATACTCTGTACTTCTGATACCAACCGGTGTTGGGAAGAAAATATCGTTTAATCCATCTCCATTGGGCGAGAAGGCATTTGGCAGGTAATAAGTTGGCCCTTCGTATACTTTTATAAATATGGTGTCGTCATCTGTGCAGCCAATAGCATCTGTTACATGCACATAGAAGTAGGTGTCGTGGCTCATGATGGCAATTGGGTTTGCAATAAACGGATTGTTCAGCGGGCCAACGGGGCTCCATGCAAAACTAACGGCATTTCTACCGGTTGCCTGCAACTGGTGGTCGCGGTTAATGATGGCAATGGTATCATTGCCTGCAAATGCAACCAGTGGAGGCTGCATAAAGATCATTACGCTGTCGGTTACAGAAAAATTACAGCCATAGTTATCAGTAACGGTTAAAGTAAATTGTCGTGTAGTATCCAGCCTTACCCCCGTAATTGCGGTATTCGGACTGGTTAATGAATCCGGCGGGCTCCAGGCAAAATTTACTGTACCGGACAAGTTGCTGGCACTGCCATAGAGCACGGCATTTGTTTTATAACAAACAGTGGTATCCTTACCCGCATCTGCAATAGGCTTGTGTTTTACATTTACGGTGATGGAATCTTTTCTTATACAAACACCCCATTTGGCTGTCAGGTAATATTTGGTTGTATCTGTTGGCTTGGCAATAGGGGTTCTTACCGTATCATAATCTAATGTTGCCTTTGGCGTCCATTTAAAAGTATCGGTAAGGGCATTTGTTTGTGGTATCAGTGTGATGCTGCTACCAAAGCAAATGGTACTGTCGGGGCCAAGTTCGAGGCGCATGGTATCATTTAAAGTGACGGTTGCTGTTGCAGGTGAAACACAGCCGTGAGCATCCCGTACCCTGATGTTATTATAATTACCGATGGATAAATTTAAAAATTGATTTGAAACCTGGTAGGTTACACCATTATCAATTGAATATTCATAACCAGGAGTTCCACCTCCGGCAGTAATATCAATAGTGCCATCTTTATTGGGGCAGGTGGCTGATGTGGTGATGGCTGATGCGGTGAGTTGGGTTGGTTCAGTAATAATGATCGCCGTATCTTTTACACATCCATTGATGTCTCTTACTTTAAAATTGTAAGTGCCGGCAGCCAAGCCGGTAAATGTATTGTTTGTTACGTAGGTTACGCCACCATTGATCGAATATTCATAAGGGCCGGTGGTGCCAATAGGATTAAATACAACTGTTCCCGTACTTAACCCTTTACATAAAGGGTTTGTGGTATCTGCATTGGCGAAGAAGGGTGCTATACGGTTTATCTCCACAGTATCTTCAATAAAATAAAATGTGGCAGGGTTGTCATTACAAACCTTATAAACGCCTCTTACAACATATTGGTTAATGCCTGCCGGCGGACAAACATTGCCAAAATCAACATCATACATACCGTTATTTAATGCTCCAAGTGTGCCTGTAGCAACCACAGATCCGTTTAAAACCAGTTCTACATGATCTAACAATGAACTGGCACCATCTGGCTTGAATTGCCAGGCTTCATTCATACCAACGGATCCCCAAACACCCAGGTTTCTGCCTGGAGGAGCAAGTGCCTTTGCTTTTGTCCAATCCATTATTCCTACCGCTGCCAGATCTCCATTCCAGCTACAGCCTGAGGGTTTGTCTTTAATGTATATTTCAACGATATTGGTTGCTTCATATATTACTATTTCACTGGTAGAAAATACCGAGCAGGAAAAATTTGCAATATTATTAAATGAAATGACAGCTCTTCTGCATGGAGCAGTGCCTTCAATTCTGAACTCCATTTTTTTACCCGCGGCAGCATTGTCAATATCAATATCCTGGTATACGCCCAAGATGCTTGCACGGGGATACCAATAACCTGAAGGAGAAGGACAACTTGAAAAACATTGCACTCCCGTCCCGCCAGGAAATGGCATAGGTTGAAGTCCGGTATTCATTTCCCATTGGTTACAACCAAGACTATTGGATGCATCAAATGTAATAAGGCCATTGGTGCCTACCACAAGTGAGTTAAATGTTTGACCATAAAAACAAAATGGGAATGATAAGTTGGAGGTTGCAAAAAATTTATCATCCTGATTGCTGCACGATAGAGATAAAGCTGGTGCAGCTGTAACATAAGGATATGGGTTGTATGGTATAGATGCTACTGTATAACTCTCAGTACTTTTTATCTCGGGGATTTGTGCGGTAAAAGGAGTACATAGTGTATTACATGGCAGGTTAATATCAGCACCGGCAAAAGCTCCAAAGCAAGTTTGAGATTTACCGATTTCGGATATTAAAAGAAAGATAGATAAAATGACAACTGGTAAAATTTTCTTCATTGCAGTAAAATTGGCAGTTTTGATGCTCTCAAGATAATAAAAATCTTTCAAACACTGTCTGCTGCTGCAAAGAGGTTACTCACATGCCCACATATATTAAAATTTCCACCTTACAAAAGCCTCCATGGCTGCATACTGGGTTAGCCCAAGCTGGGCGTATAGTTTGGCGGTATTGGCATTGCGCTCTTCGGCCCGCTGCCAGAATTCGCGGTCATCGCTTCCCTGGAACGGCACACTATCTTTTTGCGATTGGTGAATAAAAATACCATGGCGTTTTTTCACTACCTGGTCGGGGCTCATGGGGATGGCCATTTCAATTTCGGTGATATCCCATTCCTGCCAGGCGCCTTTGTACAGCCAGAGCCAGCAGTCGTTAATCCAGTTGTTCGTTGCTGGTTGTTCGTTGTTCGTTTCTTTAATACGCTTCAACGCCTCTATCACTACATCAAAACAAACCTTGTGTGTGCCGTGCGGATCGGCAAAATCGCCGGCGCAATAGATCTGGTGAGGTTGTAACTCATTCAGCAGGTCAATCGTCTTTTGCACATCTGCTTCACCCATCGGATTTTTTTCGATGGTGCCGGTTTCATAAAAAGGCAGGTTCATAAAATGGATCTGTTCTTCTTTCAACCCAACATATTTGCAGGTGGCTTTGGCTTCGCATCTTCTGATCAAACCCTTTATGGCACGAATGGTATCTGTATCTTTTTCGCTGGTCTTCTTCACTTTTAAAAAGTCCGTTGCTTCATCTAAAATGTTTTTACTTTTTGTTTCATCAATATCAAACATGCTTTCAAAGCCAACAGCAAAATCAATAAAGCGGGTTACAAATTCGTCGGTAACGGCAATATTGCCACTGGTCTGGTACGCTACATGTACATCATGTCCCTGGTCGTGCAGCCGCATGAAAGTGCCGCCCATGCTGATGATATCGTCATCGGGATGCGGGGAGAACAGGATCACTTTTTTGGGGAATGGTTCATTACGCTCAGGATGGTGCATGCGGTATTCCGATGGCTTTCCGCCCGGCCAGCCGGTAATGCTGTCTCTCAGTAAATAATATACCTGCAGGTTTATTTCGTAAGCATCGCCTTTTTCAACCAGCAGGTCGCTGAGGCCATTATCGTTATAATCTATATTGGTTAAACTTAAAACCGGCTTGTTCAGCTTCAACGCCAGGTTAACTACCGCACGTTTTATCATCGTGTTGGTCCACTCGCATTCGCCCGTTAACCAGGGGCTCTTAATGCGGGTTAATTCGCTGGCACAGGTTTCATCAATTACAAATGTGCAGTCGTCATGATTCTGCAAAAGAGAAGCAGGCAGATCTTCTGTGTCAATATCTTCAACCGCTTTTTTTACCACAGGGGCTTTGGTTTGCCCCCACGCCATTAAAATTATTTTTTTAGATTTTAAGATGGTGTTGATGCCCATGGTAATGGCCATACGTGGCACCTGGCTCATATTACCAAACTCATAAGCATTGGCAATGCGGGTGCTGTTATCTAAACTGATGAGCCTGGTTTTTGAATGAATGCTGCTGCCCGGTTCGTTAAAACCGATGTGGCCGTTTACACCAATACCCAGAATTTGCAGATCCAATCCACCTGCATCTTCGATCTGTTTTTCGTAACTAAGGCAATGTTCTTTTACTTTATCCTTTGGTATCATGCCATCGGGCAGGTGATAGTTGTTGGGGTCAATATCGGTTTGCTCAAATAAATTCTTACGCATGAAATAATGATAGCTCTGCAGGGCATCTTTATCCATGGGGTAATATTGGTCCAGGTTGAAAGTGATCACGTTCTTAAAACTCAGTCCTTCTTCCTTATGCATACGCACCAGTTCGGCATACAATGTCTTGGGCGAGGAGCCGGTTGCCAGGCCAATGACAGGCTTTTTACCTTCGGCTTCTTTTTCTTTGATAAGTGCCGCAATTTCTTTTGCAACAAATGCAGAACCGGACTTTGAGTCGGGAAATATCTTTACCGGAATTTTTTCGAGAGAATCGGTGAGGTCTATTTTAGTCATATACAAACGGTGTTGCTTAAAATTACAGCATTATTTTTTTAACCGGGGTAGTTATTGCCGGGAAGACGGGAAGGCGTTTTGCTTTTTTACGCCTTCCCGCCTTTCCGGCGAATATTTTACTGCACTTCAATTTCATCCACAAATAACCATGCAGGGTTACCAGCGCCAGCATTACCTGTGGGTATGATACCATAATTTTTTGCGATCACTTTAATATACCTGGCTTTGTAAAATCCGCCCTGCAAATTTCGCAATCTTGTTTTTCTGCCCTGCACTGGTTCTACATCGGCAAAAAGATTTTCGGCCTGTGTAAAATTAGTGCCATCGCTGCTGATAAAGAAGTTGCAGGATTTGGGCGGATATATCCAGCTGCCGGTTTGGGTAAGTGTATTTACGATAACGGTATTAAATTCAGTTTCTTTCCCCAGGTCAATAATGGCTTCCATATCGGTTCCGTTAAAACCTAAAAATTCGGATGTTTTGCTCATACCTTTTTCGTTCTGTACGCCATTAACCAATGTGAATGCGCCATCGCCGGGATAGTTTTTGCTGGCTTGCGTAGTGAGGGTTATTTTTTTGCCTGTGGCTTTGTTGAAGGAAAATGATTGGGTAACAGAACTTAAGCTTTTTAAAACTTCAATTGGTTGCGAGTTGCCAATCTTTTCTTTTTTAGCCAACTTTCCAGTCAAAGTTTTTGATTCATTGATTTTAATGGGTTCAGTGTAAGGAAAAACAACACCATACATCTTTTCATTATAACCAAGATAGGCATCAGGAAATTTACTTTCAAGTTTCCAATAAACAGCATCATTATTTTCAGAAGGTATTACAGTCGCCTTCAAATCATAATACGCCTTACTATAATTGATCTTCTGCTTATCCAATCTTTCAAAAATGGTCGGAAGCCTTTTCTCAAAATCCTTCCAGTCTCTCTTTTCTTTGGGGCTCCATAAAACCTCGCTCAGTGCAGTAATGCGTGGGAACAACATATATTCAACCTTACTTGTATTTTCAAAATACTCGGCCCACATATTGGCCTGTGCACCTAAAATATAGTTGCCTTGTTCTGCATTCAGCTCTTTGGGAACAGGATCCCAGGCATACACATTTTCAATGGGGTTGTAGCCACCAATAGTTATGCTGTCTTCATTCTTACTTTGAGTATGATCAAAATAAACCGGGTTGCCGGGCGTCATGATCACCTGGTGCTTTTGTTTGGCTGCTTCAATGCCACCGGCTTCGCCACGCCAGCTCATTACCACGGCATTGGGTGCCAGGCCGCCTTCCAGTATCTCATCCCAGCCAATGATGGTTCTGCCTTTGCTGTTCAGGTATTTTTCAATACGCTGCACAAAATAACTCTGCAGTTCATGTTCATCCTTCAGCTTTTCATTCTTAATTCTTTGCTGGCAGGCCGGGCATATCTTCCAATGTGTTTTAGGAGATTCATCCCCGCCGATATGAATGTATTTTGATGGAAACAACGGTAGTACTTCATCCAGTACATTCTCCAAAAACAGAAAAGTAGAATCCTTACCTGCACAAAACACATCATCAAACACACCCCAGGTTTCCTGCACCAGTTTTACTCTTCCTACTTTTTGTTCATCTATACTTTTTTGAGAGATCATATTGGCAGGTATCTCTGTTGGCTTTTGTGGAAAGCAACTGAGCCAGGGATAAGCTGCAATAGCGGCGCTGCCATGGCCTGGCATTTCTATCTCAGGTATCACATCAATATATCTTTCCTTTGCGTATTGAACTACTTCTTTGATTTCTTCCTGTGTATAAAAACCGCTGTAAGGCTTATTATCGCTGCCTTTACCAGGGTAGCGGCCAATGATGGTGCCGTTTCTTTTCGATCCGATATTTGTAAGCTCAGGATATTTTTTTATTTCAATGCGCCAGCCCTGGTCGTCGGTTAAATGCCAGTGAAATTTGTTGAATTTGTAAGCAGCCAGGTAATCAATATATTTTTTTACAAAAGAAACCGGAAAGAAATGGCGGCAAACATCCAGGTGCATGCCACGGTATGCAAAGCGGGGATAGTCTGCAATGGATAATTGAGGAATGGATAATGGATTACTTTTTAAGGTAGAAATATCTTTTTGTATAGGCAGCAATTGGAGTAATGTCTGGATACCATAAAAAACGCCGTTCTCGTTATCCCCGCCAATATATACTCCTTTGTTATCGATGATTAAATTGTATGCGCCCGGAATTTTATTATCCAGTCTTTCATAATTTAAACGAATAGCATTGGTGCCTGCATAATTTTTCGAGACCTTGAATTTGTATCCAAAATTTTGAATCATAAAATCATTCAATAAGGATGCTATTTTCTCCAGTCCGCTGCCTTCCAGAACAATGGCTGTGTTTTTATCAATATTAAATGAACCTTTTCCTGTCTTAATCTGTGCCGGCATTGGCACCAGGTTCAAACTATTCTGTCCAAAAACCATTGAACAATTAAACAATAAAACAATCACTAAAATCTTCTTCATAAATAATTATTTCAAAACTGGTAAAATGATCTTGCTGTCGTTGTAAATTTTTATAACCGCTTTTTGAAAATCACTGTCATCACATTTGTAAATGTCAACAAATTTCTGCGGGTTCCTGTCGGCTAAAGGAAACCAGCTGCTTTGTATCTGTATCATGAGCTTGTGGCCTTTTTTAAAAGTATGTGCCACATCTGGTAATGCGTATTTCACTTCTGTTATTTTACCAGGTGTAAAAGCCTCTGGTTTTGCAAAACTGTTTCGGTAGCGGCCTCTCATAATTTCGCCACGTACCAGCATTTGATAACCACCCATGGGGTAAGCAGTGCCATTCCCTTTACCAAAAACCGTTTCATCATATTTATATTCATCGGGAAAAACGTCTATCAGTTTTACCACAAAATCCGCATCGGTGGTACTGATGGCAGTCATCAGATCTGCTACCAGCGGGCCTCCCAGCGTAATGTCGTCTGTAAGTATATCGGTGCTGAATGTAAGCACATCTGGCCTGCGGCTTGCAAAGCGCTGGTCATCGGTCATATATTCCCTGGTTCTGCCTAAGCCAACATCTTCTGTGTAAGGAACCGGGTGTGCAGGATCGCTGGTATATTCAGTAAAGCATTCAGGTCTTTTAGATCTGTCTTCTGGTTTTATCTGGCTTAAAGGATTTGTAAAAGAAAGGTTGCCGTTGCAGTGTAAATACAAATTTTTGTACTCTACATTTTTCGCAGGCCACTCATTAAATCTTCTCCACTCATTTTCGCCGCTGAAGAAAACAGTGGCTTCAGCAATATCATGAACGGTTCCTTTTAATTTTAAATAAAAATTGAAAAACGGCAATTCAATATTGCGCTGATAAAATTCACTTGTCTTTTTTCCAAAACGCACATTGCCTAAATAGCTGCCATCGCTTCGGCCACCCCAGCCACCATGAAACCAGGGACCCATTACCAGGCGGTTATCGGTGTTCTTACTCTTGTCCTCAATGGCTTTATACAAGTTCCAGGCGCCAAAGCAATCTTCTGCATCAAACAAACCGCCAACAACCAGCATAGCAGGCTTGATATTGGTTACAAAATTGCGTGCATTACGGGCTTCCCACCAGGCATCGTAGTTGGGATGGTTCATCAGGTCATTCCAGAAAGCAACACTATCGCCCATTATTTTACTGAAGTTTTTCAATGCTCCCGTCTTGAGGTAAAAATCATAATTATCCTGCGATGGAACCCTAAAACCGGGCGTCCAGTCTTTGGTTGGCTTGGGCCTTGGTAACCCAAAGCCGCTGTAAAAACTAAAACCATCCATCAGCATAAAAGCGCCGTTGTGGTGAAAGTCGTCGCCCTGGAACCAATCTGTTACCGGTGCCTGCGGACTAACGGCTTTCAGTGCCGGGTGGCCGCTTAATGCCGCCATGGTTGAATAAAACCCGGGATAGGAAATTCCAAACACACCCACCCGTTTGTTGTTGCCGGGGATATTGTTCACCATCCATTCAATGGCATCATAAGTATCGCTGGCTTCGTCAATCTGTTTTCCGGTTTTATTTGGTACATAGGGGCGTACATCCACAAACTCGCCCTCGCTCATGAACTTGCCACGCACATCCTGTATAGCAATGATGTAACCTTCTTTTAAATAGTTGATCCAGTATGATTCATAAATGCGGGGATTGAATTTATCTTCCCCGTAAGGCGAGCAGGTATAAGGTGTTCTGTTGAATAAGATAGGATGCTTAGTGCTGCTGTCTTTCGGAATATAAAAGGCAGTGAATAAGCTGATGCCGTCACGCATGGGCAGCATCCGCTCTATCTTATAATAATTTTCACGTACCCAGGCCGAATCTGCATTTTGGGCTATAGCAGCAGAAAATAAAAAACTGAAAATGCAGAGCAGCAGAAAATATTTTTTCATGGTTTACCTGTTTGAGTGTTAAATTTAGCGAAACAATATTGTTTATGAGTACATATCGGGATGAGTTGATCAATAAATTTTACAGTTCTTTTCAAAAACTGGATCACCGGGGCATGAACAGTTGCTACAGTGATGATATCGTTTTTTTTGATCCGGCGTTTGGATTATTGAAGGGCGATGAAGTAAAAGCCATGTGGGAATTGCTTTGTACCAATGCAAAAGATTTTTCGCTTACATACAGTAACATTCAGCACCTGGATGAAGAATACAGCACCTGCGATTGGGTGGCTACCTACACCTTTTCAAAGACGGGTAAAAAGGTGGTGAATAAAATAAAAGCCAATATGCGTTTTGCAGATGGCAGGATTGCAGAGCATAGTGATGCTTTTAGTTTACACAAATGGAGCAGCCAGGCCTTGGGTTTCAGTGGATGGCTGCTTGGCTGGAACCGTTTTTTTCAGCGAAAGATTCAGAATGGTGCAAGGAAGAATCTGGCGAAATTTATGGAAGCGAAAGGAATGAATCAATAGCTTGTATTTCTGCATGAAGGCAGCATTGAAATTACCTTACTGCCACAATACCGTTAGTATACCAGATCCGTTTTCCGTCCATTTGATAATAACCCACAGGTACATCATTAGTATAAGATGTGGATCTTCCTTTGATGGACAGCTTCCAGGCTTTAATAAGTCTTTCCTGATTACCGTAGCCTGGATTTTGATTGTAGTAAACAAATTCGGCGGTATAACATGAGTCTTTATATTTACCCATTTGATAGGCGATATTGTCATCCATGAATAGTTTTCTTAACTGTTTGATGTTCAGATTTCCCGCAGAAGTATCCAGGGGATTGGCACTTAAAGGTGTTCCATTTGTAAATGAAAGAACATTGTTTTTGAAGTAGTATAGAATTTGGGTGTAAGTTGCCCAAATTCCTTTGCTGTATTGCTCTACCACTACAATTTTCTCATCATACTTTACAAAAGGCGGATAATAAGTTTGTACCGAGTCGTGGGTATACCAGGAATACCTGGAATTGGTTTTATCTATTGCGTTGGCACTGAACAGGCTGTCGGCCGTGAGAATATCAGCCGTATTGATACTGTGCGCAGTTACCGGGCTGTGAATTCTTTCTATGCAGCCATCATCTTCACCCGGAGGCGGAGACCCCTGTTCAGGTTCTTTCTGGCAGGAAATAATAAGTGCTGAACTAAGCAGCAGGTAGAGATAGTTTTGTTTCATAATTGTACTTTAGACAGTTTAAAGATATGTTATGCTGCATTTAAAAAGGGGAAGCAGAGTTCAGGCAGCGAATATCTGAGTGATGATGCACTTATTGGAATTATTACATACATCCTGAAATATTTTTTTGGAAGTCTTGACTGCCCGAAAGACGGTTTAGGAGGCACCAATCAATTCTTTTCATTGATTTACTATTAAAATCGCTATTGTTTATAAAAAAAACAATTACTACTTTTCATTTTATTCTTTAACCAAAACAATCAATCATGGGAAACTTGTTCGACAATTTAAACTGGGGTGCAATAGCCGTTGGGGGGTTGGCCTATTTTGCCCTTGGCTCTCTTTGGTATTCACCCATACTTTTTTCAAAAAAATGGATTGCTTACCTGAAGCTTGATGTGAACGACCCGAATGCAAAAAAAGGTATGGGGCTTATGTTTGGGGGTTCTTTTGTACTGATGCTGGTACAAAGCCTTGCCATTGCCATTATAGCAGAGCGGCTTGAGATAAGAGGTGCAGGATGGATGAGCGGCCTGAAACTGGGAGCTTTAACGGGTTGCTGTTTTTGTGCTACAACCATAGGTGTTAATTACCTGTATGAAAAGAAACCACTTGGATTGTTTTTGATCAATGCCGGTTATGCGATCATTGGCAATATCATATCAGCAATTATAATCTGCAGCTGGTATTAATGCATGGTTGAAGGTTGAAAGTTGTTTTTAACTTTCAACCTTCAACTTATAACTATTCAACCGTTGATACTTTTACAATATTGGTTGGCAGGTGTAACTCAACCGGGGTGCTTCCGGTATTTACCACCACATCGCCGGTTTTAATAAAGCCACGTTCTTTTAAAATACCGATCTGGTCAGAAATAATATCATCCAGGCTTTCTTCTTCTGCATAGTAAAATGCTCTTACGCCCCAGCTTAAGCTTAACTGCGCCAGCAAAGATTTTTCTTTACTGAAAATATACAGCGGTGATTTGGGCCTGTAGCTGCTCAGCATAAAGGCTGTGTACCCGCTCTGTGTCATACCTATCAGTGCACGTGCATTGGTATCGTGTGCCAGTTTGCAGGCGCTGTAACAAATAGCATCGCTTAAAAAAGAAGGGGAGTGTGGTTGTGGAGAAAGAATATCATCACGATTATAATCATACACAGTTCTTTCTACTTCTGTTATGATCTTTACCATGGTTTGTACAACCTGTACGGGATATTCACCCATTGCTGTTTCGCCGCTCAGCATTACTGCATCAGCTCCTTCCAGCACAGCATTGGCAACATCACTCACCTCGCTGCGGTTTGGCTTGGTGCGGTCCATCATGCTTTCCATCATTTGCGTGGCAACAATAACGGGCTTGGCACGGTGCATGCTTTTACGGATGATCTCTTTTTGTATGATGGGAACCTGCTCAACCGGAAGTTCAACACCCAGGTCGCCACGTGCTACCATAATGCCATCACTTTCCACAATAATGTCACGGATATTTTTCAGCGCCTCGGGCATTTCAATTTTCGCTATCACTTTAATTTTGCTGTTCTTTTCAGCGATCTTACTTTTCAGTTCTACAATATCCTGCTTTCTGCGAACGAATGAAAGTGCTACCCAGTCCAGGTTATTTTCGATGATGAATTCCAGGTCGGCATAATCTTTTTCCGTCATCGATGGCATGGTAAGTTCCGAATCGGGCAGGTTTACGCCTTTCTTGGGTAACAAGGTCCCGCCAATGGTAATGCTTACCAGTACTTCTTTTTCGTTGAGGATAGATTTAACCTTTACTTCCATCTTGCCATCATCCAGGAAGATACGTTCGCCTACTTTTACATCGGTGGTAAGGTTTGGATACGAAACATAGACCTTATCTTTTGTACCCACCTGTTTTTCAGTGCTGAAAATAATATCGGCGCCATCCTCCAGTTCTACCTGGCCGTTCTCCAGTTCGCCTACCCTTAATTTCGGGCCCTGCAGATCGCCCAGTATGGCAACATTAAAAGGTTGTGTTTTATTAATGGCACGTATATGGCCAATGATCTCTTTTTTATTATCGTAAGCGCCGTGGGAGAAATTGAGCCGGAAGACATTTACACCTGCCCGGGCCAGTTCCAGCAATTTATCATAGTTGTCGCAGGCGGGACCAACAGTAGCTACAATTTTTGTTCTTTTCTGTGAATGGGAAATTCCTGCTTCTTTGTCCATTTGCTCGTGCAGGTACTTACTGATGTGTTTGCTCATTTATTTTAATTGGGTTCTGTTTAGTGAATGCTTGATTCTGGATACTAGATACTGGATACTTGATGCTGGATAGGAGCCTGCTGGTTGCGATATCTGCTATCCAGTGACTAGTATCCAGTATCGGGCTTTTAAGTCGCCAGTATCTTAACGATCTTCAGCCACTCTTCGCTGATGCGTTGTTTTTTCTTGATGGCTTCGTCCAGCGGAATATAGTTGATCTTATTGTTCACTACTCCCACAAAAACATTGTGCCTGCCTTCTGCCAGCGATTCTACTGCATGGTATCCCATACGGCTTGCAATCAGCCTGTCGAAGCAGCTGGGCGATCCGCCACGCTGAATATGGCCCAATATACAAACCCGCACTTCCAGCAATGGCAGGCGTGATTTGATGACCCTGGCCACTTCGTTGCCTCCGCCAAATTCTTCTCCTTCGGCCACCACAATGAGGTTTACCAGTTTATGTCTTCTTTCTTTTTCCTGCAGCTGATCTACTATCAGTTCTATATCGGTCTTGCGTTCGGGTATCAGAATATTTTCAGCACCGGTTGCAATACCGCTGTGCAGGGCAATATAACCGGCATCGCGGCCCATAACCTCAATGATGAAAAGGCGGTCATGTGCATCGGCTGTGTCACGTATCTTATCAATAGCTTCCACGGCTGTATTTACGGCCGTATCAAAGCCAATGGTAAAATCGGTACCGGCAATATCCTTATCAATAGTACCGGGTAAACCAATACAGGGAATGTCAAATTCGTTGCTGAATACCTGGGCGCCGCGGAAACTACCATCGCCACCAATAATAACCAGCCCGTTAATGCCGTGTTTCTTTAAATTCTCATAAGCTTTTTGTCTGCCTTCCGGGGTAAAAAACTCTTTGCAACGGGATGTTTTTAAGATAGTACCACCCCGCTGAATGATATTGGCAACGCTGCGGCTCTCCATTTTAAAAATATCATTCTCTACCATACCACTGTATCCCCGCATGATGCCAAATACTTCCATGCCATGATAAAGCCCGGTACGAACGACAGCTCGTATACAGGCATTCATGCCGGGGCTGTCTCCGCCCGATGTTAATACACCAATCTTAGTAACCTTCTTTTTCATGTTTCAAAAATAAGATTTATACAGGTAAAACTGCACCCGTTCACTAAAACGGGTTATCATCTGGCAGGCAATCGTTCGTTTTTTTTGAGCCGCAATGGTACTACATCCTTTCCGGTACAGCAATGGCCGGCAAAGCGATACCAGTTTTTATAACGTTTGCGGTGAATAAAGAATTCTGTAAACGTAAAGTTTTAATTCTTCTACCTGGCTGTTGACAACAGGTATTTGGAATAATAATATGCTACAGGTTTCGCAAGGTAAATCATATAATCGGCATTGACACAGTCAATGTATTATAGTGATGCAAATATTAGGCACCGATCCCAGGTGCTTTAAATATTTTATTTCTTAATTTTATAAAGAATACCGGGTGTCAATGAAAACAAAATCTTCGCTTTATATACAAATTCCCAAGCCTTGTAATGAGGACTGGAGCCTGATGCAGAAGGCCGGAGACGGCAAATACTGCAGCCGGTGCAGCAACGTTGTATATGATCTTTCCGGCCTGAACGATTATGAATTACTGAATTTCTTCAACAAAAATCCAAATACCCACTGCGGCAGGTTTCACAACTCGCAATTGCAAAGAGAGATACTACCACAAAAAAATATCCGACGATTAATTTTTAACAGGTTTAATAAAATTGCTGCTGCTGTATTTACGATCCTGAGTTTTAAGCCAATAAGTTCGCAGGCAGAAATCCGAAACACAAAACCATCATTGGTTTTTGATGCTGATCATAAAAAAAATGTTGCAAAGCCTGGCGGAAAAATTATCATAACCGGCAGGGTAAGGGATGCGGAAGGTAAACTTTTAGAAGGAGCACAAGTATTACTTGATTCATTGAAGATGGCAATAACTGATAAGAACGGGGAGTTTCATTTCGAACTGGTATCTACTATATCGGACAGCTATAACCTGTATTTTATTTATGAGGGTTTGAATACCGTAGTAAGAAGCTACCATAGGGCAATGCAATCAACCGATTATGATATTGTACTCTATAAAAAGGGGAGGGGAGAAAATGCGTATACAGGAGGTATTTTTATTATGCCTTTAATTGATAAATCCGATTTGCCACACCTGGTATTTGCAACAGGAAGTGTTGCGATAAATAAAAGAAATAAGAGTAAACTGGATGTAGTTTCATCGCAATTAAATATGAATCCATATGCAGCAGTGGATATCCGGGCATTTTGTAATACTTCGGCTTTCAGCGAGAAAATAGCAAAAAGACGTGCAGATGAGATTAAAAAATACATGACGGAATCCCAAGGAGTTTCACCTGAAAGGATAACTATCACAATCCTTCATACTGGAGGCGATGTAAATACCATCAATTTTGTTAACCACGATCCGAACCATTAATTACATTCTTTCCGGTACCGCAATGCCCAGCAAAGCCATCCCGCTTTTTATAACATTTGCCGTGAATAAAGAGATCTGCAAACGCAGTTGTTTCTTTTCTTCTGTTTCGGCATTGGCAACAGAAAGCTCCGAATAAAAAGAATTAAATGTTTTGGCAAGATGAAAAATATAATTAGCAATAACAGATGGGTTATGTTCCAATGCAGCCTGTTCTAATATGGCAGGATATTGTTCGGCTGCTACGATCACTTCCTTTTCGGCTTTCAGTAAACCGTCACCCGCTGCCGGTTGTTCGTTGTTCGTTGCTTCAGCCTGCTTTCTTAAAATGCTTTTTATCCTTGCATACGTATATTGTACAAAGGGCCCGGTAAACCCATGAAAGTCGATACTTTCTGTGGGGTTGAATACCATTGTTTTTTTAGGATCAACCCTTAACAGGTAAAACTTCATAGCTCCCAAGCCAATGGTATTGTAAAGAGTTTTCAATTCTTCAGGAGTAAAATCTTTCACCTTACCCAGTTCCTCTGTATGTTGTGCAGATGTGCTGAGCATTTCATCTACGATATCATCAGCATCCACAACAGTTCCTTCCCGGCTTTTCATTTTGCCGCTGGTAAGTTCTACCATGCCATAACTCAGGTGATAAATATTCTCTGCATTGGGCATGCCCAGCTTTTCGCAGATCAGCTTCAGCACTTTCATGTGGTAGTTCTGTTCGTTACCTATCACATAAATGCTCTGGTCAATTTTATATTGCTCGTATTTCTGCAAGGCCAGGCCAATATCCTGTGTAATGTAAACAGAGGTTCCATCACTGCGCTGTACAATTTTTTCATCCAGTCCGTCAGCAGTCAGGTCAATCCAGATGCTGCCATCTTCTTTCTGATAAAAAACTTTTTTATCCATTCCCTGCTTTACAATGTCTTTGCCCAGCAGGTAGGTATTGCTTTCGTAATAGGTTTTGTCAAAATCAGCACCAATGCTGTTGTAAGTAACATCAAAACCTGCGTACACCCAGCTGTTCATGGTTCTCCAGAGTTCCATTACTTCGGGCTTTCCATCTTCCCAATCCAGCAGCATTTGCTGTGTGGCTTTCATGATGGGCGCTTCTTTTTCAGCTTCGTCTTTTGTTTTTCCGGCAGCAATCAGTTCTGCCACCTGCTCTTTATAAACGTCATTAAATTTTACATAATAATCACCTACAAAATGATCTCCTTTAATACCAGTACTTTCAGGTGTAGCGCCATTGGCAAAAAGCTGCCAGGCGATCATGCTTTTGCAGATATGGATACCACGGTCGTTCACAATGCAGCTTTTCACCACTTCGTAACCATTGGCTTTTAAAATTTCGGCAACACTCCATCCTAAAAAGATATTTCTTAAATGGCCAAGATGCAACGGTTTATTGGTATTGGGCGATGCATATTCCACCATCACTTTTTTACCATTCAGGGGTTTTTTGCCATAACAGATATCGTTGTGGTTTTTTTGCAGCAGTTCCTGCCAGTAAGCATCGGCAACTGTTAAGTTCAAAAAGCCTTTAATGATATTGAATGCAGAAAAATACTGCGGGTAATTGTTTACCAAATGATCGCCTAACTGGTTACCAATTGCATCTGGCGCCAGTTTTAATGATTTCACCAGCGAAAACATCACAACGGTGTAATCTCCCTCAAATTCGGGCTTGGTCTGGTTTATCTGAAAATCCTTATCTGTAAAGCTTTGGTTATATAAAGCCGATAGACTTTCAATGGCAGTTTTTTGTAAAATATTCACTATTGACATGGGGCAAAGATAATTAACTGTTTGTAGTTTGTAGTTTGTTGTTTGTGGTTGAATGCAGCCCGGTGGCTGGAGCCTCGAAAACAACAAACCAAAAACCACAAACTTTGAACCCTCAAATCCTTATCTTTGCGCTCTTTTTTACAACTATGATAAGTGCAAATAATATAACGCTGGCCTATGGCAAGCGGGTTTTGTTCGATGAAGTGAACATCAGTTTTACCAAGGGTAACTGTTACGGTATTATTGGTGCCAATGGTGCCGGTAAATCTACCTTTTTAAAGATCATCAGCGGCGAGATTGAGCCTAATAAAGGAACTATTGATATTACGCCCGGCGAACGTATGGCGGTTTTAAACCAAAACCAGTTTGCTTTTGATGATACCACCGTTTTAAGTACGGTAATGATGGGCCACAAAAAAATGTGGAAAGTGATGCAGGAAAAAGATGCCCTGTATGCCAAAGAAGATTTTAGCGAAGCAGATGGTATTAAAGCCGGCGACCTGGAGCATGAATTTGGCGAAATGGGCGGCTATACTGCCGAAAGCGATGCAGCAACCCTGCTAAGCGACCTTGGCGTTAAGGACGAATTGCATGCCATGCTGATGAAAGATATTGCTGCCAACATTAAAGTAAGGGTATTGCTGGCGCAGGCCATTTTTGGCAACCCCGATATTTTATTGCTGGATGAGCCTACCAATAACCTGGATGTGGAAACCATCAGCTGGCTGGAGAATTTTTTAGCTGATTACCAGAACATCGTATTGGTAGTGAGCCACGATCGTCACTTTTTGGATGCGGTTTGTACCCACGTGGCGGATGTGGACAGGAGTAAGATAAAAGTGTACACCGGTAACTACAGCTTCTGGTACGAGAGTTCGCAATTAGCGGCCAGGCAGATGAGTGATAAGAACAAGAAGATGGAAGATAAGCGCAAAGACCTGCTTGAATTCATCGCCCGCTTTAGTGCCAATGCATCAAAAAGTAAACAGGCTACCTCCCGTAAAAAAGCATTGGAAAAGCTTGTTATTGAAGAGATTCAACCCAGTAACAGAAAATACCCCGGTATTATTTTTAAACAGGATAGGGAAGTGGGTAACGAAATACTGAAGGTTGATAATCTTAAATTAACCATTGAAGGCAAAACTATTTTCGACAGGATAAAATTTGATATTCAGAAAGGAGATAAAATTGCGTTCCTGAGCCGTGACCCGATAGCACTGACCAGTTTTTTTGAAATAATTAACGGCCGCATGAAAGCCGACAGCGGAACCTACGAATGGGGTACAACCGTTACCACCGCTTATTTACCCAACGATAACAGCGAATATTTTGAAGGCAGCCAGTTGAACCTGATGGATTGGCTTCGTCAGTATGTACCACCGGGCACCAAGGATGTGGATGAGGATTTCCTGCGTGGCTTTTTAGGAAAAATGCTTTTCAGCGGTGATGAAATTTTGAAGAAGACCAATGTATTGAGCGGAGGAGAAAAAGTGCGTTGCATGATCAGTAAGATGATGCTGCAAAACCCCAATGTGCTTATTTTGGATGAACCGACCAACCATCTTGACCTGGAGAGTATCATTTCTTTCAATGATAATATGGTGGCCTATAACAGTGTTATTTTATTAACCACCCATGATCACCAGTTTATGCAAACCGTTGCCACCCGCATTATTGAGCTTACACCAAAAGGTATGATCGATAAGCTGATGACTTACGATGAATACCTGGCTGATGAAAGGGTGAAGGAAGCGAGGGAAGAACTTTATAGCTAATTAAGGAATGAAAGAATGAATAATTAAAAATGCCCGGCATTCAATAGTTTTTCATTCTTTCATTTTTCATTCTTTAATTTTTCATTTTGCCTAAGCAAAGCATCATAGCATTTATTGATTTTTTTTACCCGCCGTTCCGCAGGTTTATGCCGGAGCAAACTTTTCGTTATGCAGCCTGTGGTGGTGCCAACACTTTACTGGGGCTTGTTCTCTTTAAAATTTTACTGGTATTTGTTTTTAAATACGAGAACGTAGAACTTGGATTTTATACCCTGAAGCCACACAATGCCGCTCTCTTCATTTCCTTTTGTGTAAACTTTGCAGTTGGTTTTTTGCTGATGCGCTATGTAGTGTTTGTAGATTCTAATTTAAGGGGAAGGATACAGCTTTTCAGGTATGGCTTATCATTTGTTTTTAACCTGGCGCTCAACTATTTTATTCTGAAGATATTTGTTGAAATGTTTGGCTGGTGGCCATTCCTGAGCCAGTGCCTTACTACGGTTGTCATCGTTACCATCAGCTATTTAAGTCAAAAGCATTTTACGTTCAAAACCCGGAAGTCCGGTCCTGGATCCTAGATCCTGGATACTGGTCACTGGATCCTTGATGGAGCTAAATGGGGTAAAAGCTTTTATATTATCATACACCGCTCCAGCACCCAGCATCCAGCATCCAGTACCCAGCATCCAGTATATTCCCTTGCTTTCCTTAAATTCGTGGATATTTAAAACAAATCATGCATTTCTATTTGCTCTATATCGATCCCGGAAGCGGCAGTTATATTTTACAAATGATCATTGCTGCGGTTTTGGGCGTAAGTTTCTTTTTTAAAAATTTCTGGCTCAGTATAAAAGCATTTTTTACCGGCAAAAAACCTGGTAAGAAAGAGGAGGATAATACTTCGGAATAAAGTCTTCTGAAAAAACAATTTCATTCATGCAATCGCATCCTGCTTCATATAGAGATAACAGCGGTTTTGTTTTTAAGCAGAACGACACCGTTTACCGCCATGTACATCCCCGCTATGAATTGCACTACACAAAATTAATGAACAGCGGCCTGTATGATGAACTGTTGAGGCGCAACTTCCTTATTCCTCATAAAGAAATTAGCGAAATAACCAGCTTTGGTTTTACGGAAGGTAAAGTACTGCTACCCGAACAGATCCCCTTTATCAGCTATCCCTACGAATGGAGTTTTGACATGTGGAAAGATGCAGCCCTGCTTACCCTGCAGCTAACATCAGCTTCTTTACAAAAAGGGATGATACTGAAAGATGCAACGCCCTTTAATATCCAGTTTTATAATGGCAAGCCCATCTTTATTGACACACTCTCTTTTGAAAATTACGAAGCCGGCAAACCCTGGGTTGCATACCGGCAGTTTTGCGAATGCTTTTTAGCTCCCCTGCTGCTGATGCATTATTGCCACCCTGATACCGGTAAATTGTTTACCGCTTACCCCAACGGCATACCTATGCAATTGCTGGTAAGCCTGCTGCCCAAAAGGTCGAGGTGGAACATGAATACCTTTTTGCATGTTCACCTGCAGGCTAAGTTTTCTGCTAAGCAAAAACAGAAACCTGCTGCAGCAAACAATTTTACCCAACAAAAGCTGGAGCTGTTATTAAAAGGACTGGAGAGTTTTGTACAGAAAATAACTGCTAAACAGGTAAAGACTACATGGGATGATTATTATACTGATACCATTTTAGGTGATGATTATCTTAAAGAAAAAACAAGGATCGTACAGTCTTTCTGCAATTCTATTGATCACAAAACCGTGATAGACCTGGGCGCCAACGACGGGTATTTCAGTTTGCTTTTTAATGATAGCAAACAAGTAATTGCTACCGATGCAGATGCCAATTGTATTAATGACCTGTATCTTACAATAAAAAAAGAGCGCAGGCAAAATATTCTGCCGCTGGTGAATGATCTTACCACACCATCGCCGGCTATTGGGTGGAACAATACCGAAAGAGAATCCATTACATCAAGATTAAAAGCCGACCTGGCGCTGGCCCTGGCACTTGTGCATCACCTGGCCATAGCCTGTAATGTACCCCTGCACCTGGTTGCAGAATGGCTGCAGCCCATGGCAGAAAATCTCATCATTGAATTTGTACCCAAGGATGATGAAAAAGTAAAGCAACTGCTGCAGCATCGCACCGATATTTTTGATGACTATAACCTGGAGAATTTCCGCACCATCTTTACGAAAAAATATAAAATTGTGAAGGAAGAAAAAGCAGGCAATACCAACCGCGTTTTATTTTTAATGACACGCAGATAATGAAGCTGTTCAGAAAAATACCATTCTTCCTGTTTTTACTGGCCTTGTTCTTTTGCCTGCATGGCAGCGTAGAAAACTTTGGGTTCATTCGTTTTACTGAAGTGCTGTATCCCGGTATGTATATTGTTACCGGCATTTTATTACTGACCGGTTTTATCTTCCTGTTTACCCGCAATCTGCTGCATGCATCCCTCATTGCTTTCTTTATTAGCCTGTGGTATTTGTTCTTTGGGGCTTTGCACGACTATGTTAAGAGCACCGCGGCACTTGCCTTATTAAAAGCATATCCGGTAATAATAACCGTGCTTTTGCTGTTAACTTTTGCCTGGATATTGTTACTGAAGTTTAAAAAAAGTCTCCATGGCCGGCTGGCTGCATACATTAATATATTGCTGCTGATATACTGTTTGCTGGATATTTTTATGCTGCTAAAAATACAACTGACTAAATCTGATGAGCCGTTTGCGGATACAGTGAAGTTTAATAAAGCAGCTGTTACACAAAAGCCTGATGTATATCTGCTGGTATTTGATGGCTACCCCGGCCCCAAAAGCCTGAAAGACAGTTTTAATTTTACAAACGACAGCCTTAAACAGCATTTAACAGCAAATGCATTTAAAGAACTGCCTGTTTTTGCCAACTACGATCTTACTTATTTCTGCATGGCTTCTATGTTTAACATGCAGTATGTAAAAAAAGATTTTGACAACCTGCATATTACACAAAGAGACTTTCAAAAGCGGGGAGTAGAGATAAACCGGGCGGCCATATTTCCCATTTTCATATCAATGGGTTACCAGGTAAACAATTTTTCTATTTTTGAAATTGATGACCTGCCGCCTGTTGCTGATAAAAATTCTTTTCTGCTGGCACATTCCATTTTACTTACCGATAAAATATTTCACAAGCGCCTGAAACGAGATCTGGGCAACCATCTTGCCAGGATCATTCCCTTCTGGAAGAACAACGATTTTTACCGGCATGATGCCGACAACAAACGAACCGAAGCATTGCTGATCCAGTCTTTCACAGAAAAAAAGCAGTCGCCCCAATTTGTATATGCACATTTTATGATGCCCCATGGCCCTTACTATTTCGACAGCCTGGGCAATAAAAATCCCTATGAAAAAATTATGAACTATACCATGTGGCAGGATAAAACTCTTTTTCTTGCTTATCTGAAATATGTGAACAAACGGATGATGAACATGGTGGACAGCATTGTAAGACATAATCCTGGTGCTATTATCCTGGTAATGGGTGATCATGGTTTCCGCTCCTTCAACAGCAGGCAGCCTGATCAGCCCCTGCGTTTTGATAACCTCTGTATGGCCCGTTTCCCCAATGGTAATTATGCCGCTACAAAAGACAAATGGAGTAATGTTAACCTCTTTCGTTATCTCTTCAACTCGCAATTCGGGCAAAGTATGCCTTACCTGGCCGACAGTTCCTTTACGCTTCGCTATTAATACCGGCCAGTTAATGAATAAGGTTTTATTTTTGATGAAACTTAGGGCATGCAGCTGTTAAAAAAAATACCTCTCTTTCTTTTGTTACTGGTTGTATTTTTTTGCCTGCATGGCAGTGTAGAAAATTACGGCTACCTGGATGTGCAGGAAGTGATTTGGGTAGCAATGATCATCATCATCTGCATAGCATTACTGTTTGCATTTACCTGGTTCATCACAAAGGATGTTCTGTTTGCATCACTCATCAGTTTTTTTATAAGCAGCTGGTACCTGTTCTTCGGGGCTTTGCACGATTTGATAAAAGCAATTTCTTTTTTACACTTTCTGCAGTCGTATACAATATTGCTACCGGTATTACTAATTGTGAATGTACTGGTTATCTGGTGGCTGAAACGCAGCAAACCACTGCATGGCAAACTCATGCTCTATCTAAATGTGCTCTTCATCCTGTTTTGCATATCCGATGTTTTTTTACTGGTAAACAAAATGCTTACTTATAAAGAAACTGCCATTACAAACCCGGTGGCTTTTGATGTAGCAAAAGCAAGCCAAAAGCCAAACGTATATTTTTTACTGTTTGATGAATACGCCGGCTATAAAAGCCTGGAAGACAGCTTTGGATTTAAGAACGACAGTCTGTATATGATTTTGCAGCAGCAGCAATTCAGGGAGCTGCCCGTTTTTTCCAATTACGATTTTACGCCCTTCAGCATATCCTCCATTGTAAATATGAGTTATGTGCCGGAGAATTACAACAAGCAATTGCTTACCCAGCCCGATATCCAGCATCGCTTTGCCGAGATCAGGAACGGGCAGGTGTTCGGCGCTTTTAAAACCATGGGTTACGATATTGCAAACTATTCCATCTTCGATATTAAAGGAAAACCAGCCCTATCGCAAAGCAATGGCTTGTTTCCCATACATGCGGCCCTGCTCACCAATAAAATATTTCATAAGCGCCTGCTGAAGGATATTGGCTGGTGGTTTGTTTCCGGCAAATTTCAATTGCCATTTCTCAAAAAAACGGTTTTATACCACGATGATGCATACAATAAGCAGGTGGAGGAAAAGGTAATTGAACTTGCTTTGGCCAAAACCAGCAAACCCAGGTTTTGCTATGCACATTTCTTTCTTCCGCACGGACAGTATTTCAGGGATAGCAGCGGGGCTTTTAATACGCCTGCACAAATGGCCGACCTGGCCAATAAATCACGCTATATTTCTTACCTGAAATATACCAACCATGTCATCCAAAAACTGGCAACAAGTATCAGCGCCAGCGACCCCAATGCCATCGTAATCCTCATGAGCGATCACGGCTTTTACGATTATATCGGCACGGGTGGTTATCATCCCTATAATTACAATAATATCTGCTTTGTTCGATTCCCCGCTGCTCCAGCATACATCAGCAACCTTCCACGTAGCAATGTAAACCTGTTCCGCTACCTGTTTAACAGCCGTTTTGGGCAAAACCTGCCTTACCTGAAAGATAGTACCGTGTACGTGGTTGAAGACCCGGCCGTGCTGCGATAGATGACCCCATCTTCGATATGAAAATAGAAACGCAGATATGACAGGTTAACACAGATTTTTTGGTGCTTTGCAGCATAAAACCGGATTGGCCCGGTAACCTGGTATCCTGCTAAGCAGGATAATCCTGTGTTCATCCGTCTATTCTGCGTTATCCGTGCCCCTATTCCTGCCAAAATTGCACAAATATCCCGTTGGCATAATCATTGCCAATTCCTATGTAATCAAATAAAAATTTATATCATGGGAAAGATTATAGGAATTGACTTAGGAACTACCAATAGCTGCGTTTCCGTAATGGAAGGCAACGAGCCGGTGGTAATTGCCAACGAAGAGGGTCGCCGTACAACCCCGTCGGTAGTGGCTTTTCTTAAAAATGGCGAGCGTAAAGTGGGCGATCCTGCCAAACGCCAGGCCATTACCAACAGTCACAATACCATCAGCAGCGTAAAGCGTTTTATGGGCCGCCGCTTTGATGAAGTAACCGAAGAAATAAGCCATTGGAGCTATAAAGTGGTAAAAGGCGACAATAATACAGTGCGTATTGACATAGATGGCAGACAATATACCCCACAGGAGATCAGCGCCATGGTGCTGCAGAAAATGAAGAAAACTGCCGAAGATTACCTGGGTGCCGAAGTAACCGATGCGGTAATTACCGTACCAGCTTACTTTAACGATGCCCAGCGCCAGGCAACCAAAGAAGCCGGTGAAATTGCCGGTTTAAACGTTCGCCGCGTGGTAAACGAACCAACCGCTGCCGCTTTGGCTTACGGACTGGATAAAGGCGGCAAAGACCATAAAATTGCCGTGTTCGACCTCGGTGGTGGAACATTCGATATCAGCGTACTGGAATTAGGCGATGGCGTATTTGAAGTAAAAAGCACCAATGGTGATACCCACTTAGGTGGTGATGATTTTGATAAAGTGATCATGGACTGGCTGGCCGATGAATTTAAAAACGACGAAGGCATCGACCTGCGTAAAGACCCGATGGCTTTACAGCGTTTAAAAGAAGCTGCTGAAAAAGCCAAGGTTGAATTGAGCAGCAGCAACGAAACAGAAATTAACCTGCCTTATGTAACAGCCGTAGATGGTGTGCCCAAGCACTTAGTGAAAAAACTTAGCCGTGCTAAATTTGAATCACTGGCCGATAAATTATTTGACCGTTGCTTAAAACCATGCGAACAGGCATTGAAAGATGCCGGAATGAGCACATCAGAAATTGATGAAGTAATTATGGTGGGTGGCAGCAGCCGTATACCTAAAGTGCTGGAAATTGTAGAGAAGTTCTTTGGTAAAAAACCAAACCGCGGTGTAAACCCCGATGAGGTAGTAGCAGTAGGTGCAGCCATACAGGGTGCAGTACTCAGCGGTGATATTAAAGATGTATTGTTGCTGGACGTTACGCCATTGAGCTTGGGTATTGAAACCATGGGCGGTGTTATGACCAGGCTGATAGACAGCAATACCACCATCCCAACCAAAAAATCAGAAACATTCAGTACCGCCAGCGATAACCAGCCGGGTGTAGAGATACATGTACTGCAGGGCGAACGCCCCATGGCCAACCAGAACAAGAGCCTGGGCCGCTTTAACCTGGCCGATATACCACCGGCACCCCGTGGCGTACCGCAGATTGAAGTAACATTTGATATTGATGCCAATGGTATCCTGCATGTATCGGCCAAAGACAAGGGCACCGGTAAAGAACAGAAGATACGCATTGAAGCAGGCAGCGGCTTAAGCAAGGAAGAGATTGAAAAAATGAAGAACGATGCTAAAGCCAATGAAGAAGCAGATAAACGTGAAAGAGAAAAAGTAGATAAGGTGAACCAGGCCGATAGCCTGATATTCCAGACAGAAAAACAACTGAAGGAATACGGCGACAAGATACCTGCCGATAAAAAAGGCGCTATTGAAGGCTCTTTAAACAAGCTGAAAGAAGCCCACAAAACGCAGGACCTGGCAGCCATTGACACCGCTATGGCCGAAATGAATGCCGCCTGGACAGCCGCCAGTGAAGATATGTACAAAGCCACACAGGATGCAGGTGGCGCCCAACCCGGTGCCGAAGCCGGTGGCGCTGAACCACAACAGGGTGGGGCAGAGAGTAAAGTAGAGGATGTGCCTTTTGAAGAAGTGAAGTAAGAACACTAATTATATCTTTGTAAAGAAAATAAAGATATTTAAGAAGGTATCATTAGCATAATGGTGAATGCGTTCGGTTTAGGCCTGAAAGATATGAGTTCGATTCTCACATGATTTTAGCCCCACAGAAATGTGGGGCTTTCTTATTGAATGCAATTAGTTACTTGGATTAATAATATCTTCGTCACCGTTGCCATTATATGAGACCACTCTTGCCATTGTTGTTCCTCTGGCTAACAACAATAAGCTTGTTAACTACTTACTAAAAGTCATTTGTCCTCCCAATCTCTCAGCAACTGTTTTCAAAAGCTCCCAGCCTTTACTGCCCTTATAATAAATTATTCTTTGATTTTCTTTTGCGGAACGGGTATAACCAAAATCATCAATTTTCGTGAGTCCATAAATTCCCGTTAGAGTAACAGTGGTTCCTCTAATGATTGCGGTTAATCGGCATGCACCTGGAATATTTGAAAACTCTCTGGAGTATGTAGTAAGTGTGTCTGCATTATAATTATCTTTTACTATAAAATCCAGATCAACCAAAGCGATTTTTACTTTTTTATAAATGTCTATGCTGTCATTAAGTGTTACAATGATTTTTGAATCCTCATTTTTTTGAGCATTAACCAAGATTGGGCAAAGAAGTGTCAAAATAAATATCAGTTTCATTGACCTATGTTTAATTAAAAGTACTATTTGTTTTTAAATCTCTCGTTCTAGTTTGAGCCAACGAACCATTTCTTTTGTATATTACTAAGTAATAAAACAACAAAGAATGAAAAAAATATTTTGGACAATTTTTATACTTACCATTTTTGTCAACTCGGTAAATGCTCAAAAATATCTACTTCTTGATCGACATTGGGAGAAACCAGCGTTTGTAAGTGATTCAATAACCAAAGCTGATTTATCAATCGGTTTACTGCCAATATATAAGGATGACCTCGATACTCTTATACTTCTGGTCGAACGGTTTAAGAATCTCAATAAGTCGGGGCTAAACAGGGAGTATTTCAACGCAGAGGAATTTAAAACTGACAGATTTGAATTTCTAATATCCAATTTTAAGAGAGCTTATGGCGATAGTTACGATTTAGCTTTCATCTCTTATGCAGGAGGAACCAAAACAACACTCAAGCTTTCAGACCCAATGAAACTTAATCCGGTGAACCAGCAAGTTGTAAGAGAATTTCTGGATTATTTAAAATCAACAAAGAAGAAACTTAGTAAGTTAAAAACAAAATAACCTTCGCCGTCGTAGTTGTTCCCATTCACCCACAAGCCAACCGCCACATCCGCATACGCCGCCGCCTCGTCTCCCGACGAGCGGCAATACAGGTATCCAGTGCTACTCCATGGTTAGCGTATCACAAGCCCGGGTGGGCCTGGCTTTGGGCAGAGCTGTGCTGCAATTAAAATACCTGCTCCATCTTCGAATATCTTCATTAAACAAAGTATCGCAATACTGCCTTCCGGTAAACCCAAATTGATAAGAAGCTCGGATATGGGTCTCTTTTTCTATTTCTGCAATTATCCGGTCAGACGTTATATCCAATTCTATTTCCCACTTATGCTTTTTTTGATCCTGCTTCCGGGCATACCTTTTTTTCACCAGGCTGTCAATTTTGGCGCAATAATTTATACTGCTACTTTGTTTTGTAGCTGGCTTAAAAATGCCTTTGCCGGTTATTATAAGCAGGAACAATACTGCAGCTGTTTTCAATTTTTATTTTAAAAGTAAGCAGTATAATATTGTTGAATTGTTAAAAGATCCTTTGCTGTTTCCCCCCACTGGCACAAGGTCCCAACAAGATCATTAAACCCAAACGTAAACATCGTGGGATCACTTGGGCCGTTCTAAATCACCCGGTTTGTAACCGGGATTCTCCACTTTTGGCCTTCGCACCAATCTTCGCCGTTGTTGTGTCTTGTTGACAAACAACGAATAGAACCTCTAAAAATATTTTATATCTTTAGAAAATAAATTATTTTTCATGGCTGATACACTTGAACAGGAATTGCACAGCTATTTTATGCGCTTAAATGAACGGGAAAAAATATCGTTCATAAAATTGCTTAAAGATTTTTTAGCCAAACCTTCCGCTGATAAAAACATCTCTTTTGAAGCTTACACGGAAGAACTTGCAAAGGCAGACGCAGAAATTGAAGCAGGCGATTTTATCCTGCATGAAGACGTTGTAAAATATTTCAGCAAAAAATAGCGGATGTCTGTAACTATCAAATGGAACAAACGTGCAATTAACCAGCTGATCAGGGCTATTGAATATATTGAAGAAGACTCGCCACAAAATGCGGAAAAGGTGAAAAATGATCTGCTTACTGAAATTTCAAAATTAGCAGTACATCCCGAAAAATATAATCCTGATAAATATCATCTGAATAACGATGGCAGTTTCAGGGCATTTGAATTATACAGGTACAGGGTGTCTTATCGTTACACAAAAAATGAAATCCGTATAATCAGGATAAGACACACCAAACGTAATCCTAAAAATTACTAAAAATATTTCACTTCGCCGCTGTTGGCGTTACGTAAGCCCATTGTTCGCCGTTGTTGTCCTCCGGCCAACAACCATGTTGAGGTTCTTTAACCAAAAACAAATAAATGTAAATCGCCGTTGGCCGTAAAGCCAGGCTGCGGCAGCTCAAGCAAGTAAGAAATTCAGGAACGACCACTTGCGCAGGTCTTTCAACGGCAGCAGCTTGTGCCTGTTAATGCTGCTGTATGCTTCAAAATTCCCTCCCAGGCTCTCTTGTTCACAACCCTTTCTGCTTTGTTCACCAAAAAGTCAACCTCGTTAACCAAACTGTCTGCCTTGTTCCACAAACAGGCTTCCTTGTTAACCAAACTGTCAGCCTTGTTCCACAAACAGGCTCCCTTGTTAACCAAACTGTCAGCCTTGTTCAGCAAACAGGCTTCCTTGTTAATCAAACTGCCTTCCTTGTTCCACAAACAGGCTTCCTTGTTCACCAAACAGGCTCCCTTGTTCAGCAAACTGTCAGGCTTGTTCCACAAACAGGTTCCCTTGTTAACCAAACATACTATCTTCTCAACCAGACAGTCTGCCTTGTAAAACAAACAATTTTCGCCGCTGCTGGTCTTTGCCCCAATCTCCGCCATTGTTGGTCATTGTAACCACAACCAATAATACTTCAGCCACAAATAATTTCCTACATTCGGATACTGAATATTGATCAATGATATTTATCCGGTCCTTTATACCATGCTTGCTTTGTGTACTCCTGCATCAACAGGCTCATGCCCAGGTGAACCCCGGCACATCTTTTAATAAAATTCCGGATAGTGTAAGTCTTCAATCAAAAGATACCGATGGCGATGGAGTAAATGATGATGAAGATAAATGCGCCAACGAAAAAGGACCGGTTGATAATTTTGGATGTCCGATAATACAGAATTATGGTATTATAGATTACGCTTACGCTAATTGTAGTATTTTTTTTGCAAGTGGAAGTTCCGGGCTTTCACCTGCTTCCCGAAGACTTTTAGATACGATCGTAAAATTATTAAAGAAAAACACTGAAATGCGTGTTACCCTAAATGGTTATACGGATGCTGTAGGAAATAAAGATATGAATATAAAGCTCTCAGAGAATCGTGCTCATGCAGTAAGGAATTACCTTTTATCTGCCGGGATTCGTAAAGAAAACATCTGGTGCGTAGCATATGGATTGCAGGATCCGATTGAAGACAATAAAACAAAAGCCGGCCGTGCAAAGAACAGGCGGGTAGTAGTTAATTTTGTCAACTATTAAGCTCCGGCTTCGCCGTCGTAGTTGTTCCCTTTCACCCGCATACGCCGCCGCCTCGTCTCCCGATCATTTGCTTATCGGTGCTTTTCCCAACTGTTCTAATTTTTCATTCATGTCTTTCATCATCAGGGTTAATGAAGCAATTTTTTCATTCTGGGCATTTATCAATATCTGCTGGTCCTGCACAGCCTGAACAAGTATAGGGGTAAGCCTTCCATAATCAACTGACCAGGCCTGGGTTTTAGGATCATCACCTCCGGGTTTTACAGCCTGCGGATATACCGTATACAGCTGCTGTGCCAGGAACCCGGTTTGGTTATGCTTTTGCTCATCGGCTTTATAATTATAATCGGCAACCTGTATCTGCATCAGTTTTTCAAGTCCGTACCTGGTAGGCCTTATATTTTCCTTAAGCCGCTGATCGGAGGTAGTGTAATAAGTTACATTCGTACCTGCTACGTCACAATCTACATGGCCTATATCAACACCATTTACATAAAAACCAAGAATGCCCTGGTTCACCGCAGAACTCCCTTTGCCCAGGTGCAGGCAGTAACCTCCGGCCCCTCTTTGGATACTGGCAAATGCATCGGTTGTACTAAGGGCAACCAGTTCTATTCCATCTGAACTGGAAGTAGCGTTATAAAAAAAGCCTGTATGGGTATTTGCTCCCTTCATACAGGTTATTGTTCCTCCTACATGCAGCAAATGCTGAGGCGCATTAGTGCCAATACCTACATTAACCGTACCATTACCCAGCACAATGCTGTTGCTTTGGGTTACGGATGCATTGTAACCGATGGCCGTAGCATTGCTAAGGCCCGAAGAAATATTACTTCCGTAACCTATTGCGGTATTGTTGGATCCTGTTACTGTGGAGGCCATTGTTTGAGCACCAACAGCAGTATTATTTGATCCGGTAGCGGAAAGCATTGCATTAGCACCCACTGCCGTGTTATATGTACCATTGCTTACTGCAGAGGCTGCATAATATCCCAAACCCGTATTGTTATTTCCAGATGTGTTTCCGGCAAGGGAGTTAGAACCAACTGCTGTATTATTAACACCTACATTGGAAGCGAACAGGGCTTTTGCTCCTATTGCCGTGTTATCGGCCCCGTTAAGTACATTTCCTGCCAACGAACCCAGGCAGGTGACCTGGTTTGTATAGTCTATCTGTCCTGCGGTGCTGTTAAATACCCGGAACTTTATAGGTACATTATCAGTATTGCCTATAAAATTGGTTGCGGGGCTCAGGCCGCTGTTACCGGTGGTTTTCCATCCTGCGATACCAGAAGAATTTCCGGTTGTGATTGCCCAGTCCCATGTACTTCCATTATAGATATAAAATCCCGTACTGTCGGGCCCCGTCTGGTAAATCATTAATCCTGCCGCAGGCGAGCTGATGGCTTGCTTTTCTGATTTAAGCATACGTGGAATAAGCACTCCTTTTACCGAACTTTTTACATCCAGGATGGCGCTTGCATTTGCTGCGCTTCCATCAGTATTAACGGCAAGACTTTGCGAATAACTTTCCTGGCTGGCAATGATCAATATCATTATTACATGGAAGAGCCTGGTGACTTTCATAACTCAATATTTTAAACTGATTAAGATTAGAATGTGAGTAAAAGTTACAGATTTTTGTAATTATTTCAACTTTTTTTACTCCGCTGCAGTAGTTGTTTCCATCCACCCGCAAGCCCAACGCCACACCCGTATACGCCGCCGCCTTGCCTCCGCCCAGCGGCGAAAAGCCGCGGCGTAATTCGCAGTTTGAGGATGTGATGATACCATGTTCTCGCCACCGTTGCTGTTGGTGCCGCTTGCTTTGCAGCCAGGCAATTGCCAGTAACCAGGAGGAGATAACTAACAGCAAAGACAGTATATCTTTTTTTGTAATATTCTTATAATATCATTATCTTACTAATACTATTCTAAAACTGCCGCTATGAGATATACATTTTTTGCCTTATCAACTTGCCTTATTTTGGGCCTGGTATCCTGTTCAAAAGATAACCCCGTTGAATTAATAAGTCCCGATGCCGGTGAATTCGTAACCTGCGAATGTACCATCCCTGCAGGCAAAACAGCCCCGGAAGAATATATCAAAGCCATTGTGAACGGTGTACAGCTTTGTGCTGATGTGAAGAGAGTGTATCCTGAAGATTTTGATAACAGGCTTAAGTATGGACTTATTAAGCGATCAACAGGAAACAGCTACTACGATAATCTTGGCATAATCCGGTTTACTAAAGATGGCAGGTTTATGCTGGCCATCTTTATGGAGAATACCCATTTGCTCACTAAACAATTTCCTTACAAACTGCCAAGGCCCAACCCGGAGTATTGTGAGATAGGTGAATTGCAGATACAGAATGAACTAAAGATCACACCCATTATGTGCCATACATGCGCTGACAATTACTGGCATTACCTGGGGTCGTTTTACCAGGACCAGCTTAGTTATACAGCAGACAGATATGAACATGGTTACCTGGAAGGCCATTTTGAAGGTATGATCCATACCGGTTCAGGTAAATATGCCAGTGTAAAAAATGGTATGTTCAGGATAAAATTAACTGAACAATATACGGATGTGATCGTGCCATAGTATCAACCATTTTTTACCGCTGTGGGTGTTTCTATCCATCCGCAAGCCATTAGCCACTTCTGCATACGCCGCCGCCTCGTCTCCCGACGAGCGGCAATACAAGCTAAGACTGCCGGAATTTTCACTTCAGCAATTACAGGCAGCAAAATAAAATCATAACAGCGGGCTGCTGGTTCCCGCTCGTAGGGAGACGAGGCGGGGGCATTAGAATATTAGCAATTTTCCATGGGCTTTAGCCCTCTTGGCGGCTGAGGTTTCCACTGCATATCTTCGCCCCAATTTTCGCCGTTGTTGCGTTTTTTTAACCATCAACGAATAAACACTAACTTCCAATTATGAAAATCTATCTTTCAGCCCTTGCTTTATTATTCCTGTTTTCCTGCAAAACCAAAAATACCATAACAGGCTATTGGCAATTGGTAGATTCAAACAATGTAGCACGAATAAATTACGATTCTACCACAAGCAGGTTGGATTTTTATGCTCCTGATTCTTTTGCTGTGGAAATTATTAAGGCCGGTATTGTTCAACGAAAAACCTCCATAGCTTACAAACTTTCAGAAGATCACAAGTATATATCAATGGTTGGAGAAAATAGGCCTGACACAATCAGGAGTGCGGTATTACAATTAGAGGATAGTATTCTGGTAATAAAAAATTCGCTCGGCCAGATCGGCAGGTATAAGCGCATCAGGAAATGATCTCGTTTACTACTGCTGATCTGTTCAAATAGCCTTACCCAAACTTCAAATTAGCGTACGCAAACTTCAAATGAACGTACTTAAACTTCAAATAAGCAGCCGCCATCATCAAATGACGATACACAATGGAGCATGTTTGCAAAAACATGAATGCCTATCGTATCAAAACAGTAGTCCCCTGTCTTCTTTCTATTTTATTATAAGCATCCACCGCCTCAATCATCCACACAACTGTTTGTGTTGCTGCTGGTTTTCCATGTATGTTTCCATCCCAACCCGGCTGGTCACTGGCTGCGCTGTACAGCAGCTGGCCATACCGGTTGTAAACTCTGAAATAATTCACTTTTGAATATCCATATAATACCGGGCTTAACCGGTCATTTTTTCCATCGCCATTGGGCGTAAAAGCAGCAGGAACATAAAATTCAATAACATCGCATTTTTTTACCAGTTCAACAACATCGGTAGACCGGCAGCCTCCTCCGGTATTTATTGCCGTTAAAGTATATCGGGTAGTGAAACCTGGTGATGCAACCGGGTTAGAGATATTGGGATTACTGAGGCCCGTGGCAGGAGACCAGCTGTAAACTTCTCCGGCCGTTGGCTTGATACCCAGCCTGATGGCGGGATTTGCACAAAACACCGTATCGGGCCCGGCATTGGCTGTAATGCTTAGTGTATTGCTTAAAAGAGCGGTAAGTGTATCGATACAGCCATACCCGTTATAAGGAGTAAATGCTACCATAATAGTATCACCCGATCTGGGTATTGGGTTTAAAATTAAATGCTGTTGGGTACCAAGTATGGTATGGGCTGTATTGAACCAGGAGTATGTTTGAAACCCGGGTGGGGCAACCAGGTCCACAAATGTATCATCGGGGCAAAATACAGAACCTTGCGCAGTAGAATTACATACGCTGTTGATATCAATATAAGCATAACCAAAATGCCCTCTTTTTGAACAATCTGTGGTGGTGAAAGTGATCTTAAAAGTTTTGCCTGCACTTTTTTTTAAATTAATATAAGCGGCAGACCAATCCTTATACCTGACCGGTGCATCATCATTGTATCGTTTGTCGGATGTTTTAAAACCCGGTATGCTGGCAGTTGCCACAAAATCAAAAGAAGAGCAGGGGTCAATTTTGTTATCAGTAATATTCATCACTTCAATGCGCAGCCGGGGCTGTTCATTTTGTGCATGGCCCGGATCTTCAAACACAACAGCATAATTATAAACCAGGCTGAAATCATTTTGTCCCGCAGGGATTGTAAAAGTGTAGGAAATACTTTCGGCATTTGCTAAAGCTCCGTCATTACCAAGCCTTACTGAAAAACCACTTCCATTAGGACATAATTTTGGAAACCCACCGAAATAGTCGGTCTCGCTGTTAGGCGCTGCTATTATTAAATGCCGGTTTGTATCCGGGGATGAAGGAACCAGTGTTATTTTATCGAAAAAAATATAACCCGTATAGCATTGCCAACCTGCGAAACTACCTTGTACAAAATCAATATTCAGCGGACATTGAGCAACCGTTTTGCTGCTTAATAAAATAGCAAAACAAACAAGCGTAAAATAATGCAGATGGATAATCTTACAAATCAGATATTTTATACTTGCAGTTTTCATTTATTAAAGTTACTCATCAGGTATAGAAAATGCAACTTATTTCTTCCGTCGCTGCTTACCACTGGCTCGAGTGTTCCCAACAAAATCATTAAACTCAAATGTAAACCCGGTGGATTCTTAATACGCTCTGATTAGACCCCGGTAGTTCGGGGCATTTGAAAACAAATGCAGCTAAGTTATCCTATTGCTTTTCCAGTTCGGCTATTTTCTTTTTCAGGTTGTCTATTTCAGCATTCAGCAGATCTGTGCCTGCCGAAAAATCATCGCCGTAGGTCCATTTTAAATTGAATTTTTCTCCATTCAATATTATTTGCGGAACGGGATAATCATACAGGCCGCTGGTATTGATGATAAAGGTAAAATCTGCATCCAGCAAACCGTTTACTTTTTTACTAAGAAAATATTTGGGTAACTCATCAAACGGCCACTTGTTATAATGCGTGAACGAAGCCATGTTTTGCCCCGGCAATGGCGTAAAATTTCCTGCATCAAATTTAAAATCCCCCCATATATTAAAGTCCTGGAACACATCACCCACTTTTTTATCCGGTGTATCCAACTCATCACCAATACCCGAGGTAACTACGTGTGAGCTCATCCGCAGGTTACCATCTTTGGTTTCAAATGTAAGCGTGTGATCGGCATTGCTGTACAGGTGTGGCCCTTTTGGTCCTGCTGGTGAATTGCCGGTAAACTTAAACCCGATCTTCCATTTGGAGAACATCAGTATTTTATCGTACTCTTTATTATTGTATGCTTTCATCAGCCAGGCGCAATTATCCCGGTAGGCATCAATAGCCTGTATCAGCAGGTTTTTGTAACCCTGTATTCCCTGGTTCAACTCATCAATGGCTTTTTGCTTTCTGGCTGCAGCAATATCCCGGTAACCTAAATAAATATTATCCAGGTAAGCCATGTACTGCCGGTAATGCTGCAACAGTAAATCTGTTGTAACTTCTTTTACCGGTGCAATGGTTTTAAAATAAAGTGTTGTGTCTATTGGTGCATCTTTGGCTTTTACCAGGGCTTCCAGTTTTTCGCTGGCTTTCTTTATTTGTTTTTCACCGGTAATGCCCAGTTGTGCCCAGTCCTGTTCATCCATGCCGGGGCGCCATCTTAATGTAATATAAATATCTGTTGCCGGTTTCATACTATCCGGCAGGCTGCTGTTTTCTGCTGCAGGTATTTCAATAAGATAGCTGTCTATGATCTGTTCATACCTTGTATTGCCGGTGTTTAAAAAATATTTGCGTGAGGCGTTGTATGGGCATTGATCGTACCGGGTAAAATAATAAGCAACTATATATTTATTAAAGAACTCGCCAATTTCTTTTGCCGTATGATTCCTGATATAATGTACCAGTCCTGCTGGCCAGTTTTGCCACTGGCTGTAATAGTATACATAATCAGCCTTTGCCTTGGGCAATTTTTTTAACAGCTGGTTGTAGGCAAACGTATCGGTAAGGCTGGGGTTATACTCTACCACTGATGTGTCGGGGTATACGCGGCCATAGGCATTTACTGCGCTTCTAATATAACCCTGGCCTGCATTAGCGGGTGCTACAAAACTGTATTCGGTAAAAATTAACCGTTGCTTTTGGGCCTTTGCCCCGGCAATGCCAACGCATAGTGCCAAGAAGAAAAAACAGGATTTCATGGTCCTTTTTTATTAATAATTAGTGATTTTATTTTTAAAGATAGTAAAGCGGCCTAAAAATAAAATACCCGGTAATGGGTATAACCAGGCAGGAATTTTGCTGTTGTTGTTCTTCGCCCCAATCTGGTCTGTTGTTGTGTCTTTTGACAAGTAACGAATAATACTGCAGGCACAATTAATTTCTTACATCCGGATACTGAATATTGATAAATGATCTTCATCCGGTCAATTCTGCCAGCTTTGTTTTGTATGCTTCTGCATCCCAAAACCTGGCACCGGTATTAACAAAGCCGGGTTACCACTAAAAAACATTGTTTAGTTTTTTTCCGTAGCGTATATTTATACAACGGAATCACAAACCAACTACCCTTATTATGAGACCGGTTTTTATTTTGATCATCCTGAACCTTTGTATGCAGCAGGCATCTTTTGGCCAGTATTATAAACTGGAACCTTTACAGGATTCTGACAGAGTAAAAGGCGTACAGTTCCATTATGCTTTACGGGGAGGATATGCAGGTGTGGATCTGTTTCTTTTTAAGAACGGCACATTCCGATATGAAAATTATACCTGCATGGCAGACTACTATAGTACGGGTACCTGGACCTTAAAAAATGATATGATCACTTTCCGGAGTGGTATCCGCATAAATGATCTTCCTGTAAAACTGGTTTACCGGCCTCGGAATGCTTCCGATAAATACATCAAACGCCTGGCCGCCCCCTTAGACCTTAATGGAAATGATCTGAAAGCGGGCATCAGTATTAACACAGAGAAGACTACCTGTTTTTACGGCGATGCTACCTGTTTTGGAAAATATGAACGCATTGACAGCATTCAGATCGGAGTTAACAGGTTCACTTCAAAATGGCTGAAGGTAAATGAAGGCGATGATATTGTTCAGCCCGTTGTTCAAACCACCGAACTGTTTGGCAGGTATGTAATATTTGATGGCGTTTACATGCGCAGTAAGAACAAATTAATTGAACAGAAAAAAAAATAGCCATTCGGCCAAAGGCCTGCATTTATTTACGGGTTGCAGGGCGGGTACAGAGATATCTTCATGCTTCATCTCCGCTGCTGTAATGATCAGACATTGTGGCCAAAATACCCTCTCATAAAAAAGTGATGCAGGTGTTTACCTCCGCCAGGCAGTCAGTCTCTTTATTCATCATCAATAAAAATAATTAGAAAGTGGCGGCCCGGTACCAGCTGCCATATTAATTTGCCAACAGTCAGTTACTCTTTATCTTTATTCATAGAATGTAAATTCGCCAGATGAAAAAAATCATATTCGTATTATTCCTGTGCCCGCTTTTATCCAGGGCTCAAAATGCACTTCCCCGTTTTGAGAACGATACCCTGTACACAACCAGTGGTTATAAAATTTATAAAGGGCTGCTGATTCAACTGGCTTCGGGTACGGCAGAAAATGCTAAGTTCCGCTTTATTAAACACAATGCCGGTCCCAATCTGGAATCCGAGCGTTTTAAGAATACCACTATACTGGTTAAAAAATTGTCCGACTATAAAGTGTCGGGCCTGGGCAATCGCTACATTGGTATTTCGGGTACGGTAACCTACCGCGACGGGTCGAAAAGCAAGATAGATATTGACATGAACTTCGACAGAGCCATCACCAATTTTGCAGGATTACCACCAGAAATTGTAGTGCCCGAAGAATTCAGGAACAAAGTACCCGAAGGCGGCGGCATTGTTGATGAAATTGAAAGACTGTTCAGGTTATATAAAGAGGGAGCTTTAAGCAAAGAAGAATATGAAGTGCTTAAAAAGAAAGTGATAGGAGAGAACTGACCTGGTTTATTTCACATCATCATAACCCATCTCTACAAACATACCGTTCTTAATGATAAAACTGTTCTTACCCACTTTTAAGATCTCTCCTTCTTTTAGTGCGGACAGGTTATACATGTCGCTTTCCATTAAATGCACCGAGCCTTTTGTTTTACGGGCCAGGTTCAGGTAATCGATGTTTACATTGAATTCGGTGGCGCCGCATACTACTACCCTTACCGGTTTGGTAAGATACTGCCAAAGCACTTTATCTTTGATGGCAGCCCAGTTGTCGGCAATCAATACCTGGAACTCGGCATCCGGAAAATTCTTTTCACCCTGCATCAGGGCCTCTATATTATTTTCGGGATAGTCGCCGCCATTGCCCTTCAACATGGTGCTTTTCATCAGGCTTTCCACTTCGGCATAGGTATTACAGGTTTTGTGATAAATGCCGCCGGTGCTGCCCAGCTTTTTATCTCTATCAGGCATATTATCGCCATCGTTAAAAAACACAAAGTTTTTGGCAAGGCTGCCAATGGGATTTGTTTTTACCCACAACAAAAGCTGTGCAGTGTACTTGTACATGCTGCCGGTAACATCACCTACAATGGTAGCTTTTTCCCATTTGGTTCTGTCGAGTATTTTAATGATGGAGGTATCAGGAATTTTATTGGCAATGGTTGTAACCGGTGCCTTGGTTGTTTCGGCTGCAACTGGTTTTTTAGGAAACACCGAATCCAGTTCCATCCACCTGGGATAATAAATACGGATGGTGGTAGAGCCTTTAAATTCTTTATATTCTTCTTTGCTTATCAGGTTTTCCTTTAGCGCATCTTTAGGATCCCGGTTTATAAAAGAATCAAGCCGGTTTTTTTTGGGCACGTCCGAATCTAATGATACAATACCACCGCGGCCAACCTGTATATACCATTTGCCATTCTGTAATTTGCGTGGCCTTTGTGCATATAATTTTTCAAGGGCGGTAGTAGCACTGTCGGCTTTTTTGGCGGTGCCTGCAGGTTTTGCAATGGTAAGCGGTGAACCTGTTTTTACAATGCTATCTAATTTTACTACTTCCTTTTTTGCATTTTCAATGGTTTGCCTGGGGCGGAACTTTATAACCAGGCCATGAAACATGGTCATCGCTTTTTCCCTGAGTGCTCCATCCGTTTGCTGAAAGAAATTTACCTGCGCCAGCTGCGCTTCTTCAATAAAAGGAAAACGTTTTAAAAAAGAAGCCACCCTGCTTTTATTGAGCGAAACCAGCGATGCATTGATAGGATAATCGGTACAGGCCACATCTACAAAAATATCACCAGCCGTTTTCAGGCCTGCGGTATCGCCTGTAACAGTAAGAATATTTGAATAACCAAAAGGCATTTGAATAATTACCTGGCCTGGTTTGTAGGTTTCGGCAGGCAATGGATATTTTTCAATGAAAACAGTTTTCTGGCAAAAGCTTTTAGCAGATGCAAGCAGTATTACGAGGAGGAATGTATATTTCAGCATACAAGCTTTGGGTTCATAAGAAAACGGCAGGACTTATTGTTGTACTGCAAGTTAAGAATTTTATGCAAATGCAGCCGATGTGCCGGTTAGCCTTTATCTGCAAAAATATTGCAATTAAAAAGCCCCGGTACCGGGGCTTTTTAATGTATAACAGCTGTATGTTTATTGAAGTTTGGCCAGCCATAAAGCAGCATTCATAAACAGTGGAATATGGCTATAGGTAGTCCACCCGTTAAAGAGTGTATTACCTGCTGCGCCGGTTCCGTCATCCATGGGAGAGCTGTCGGTAACCATAAACACACGGCCCGTACCATAGGTTGATGTGGCACAAAGCACATTGCTGTTGTTTTGGGTTACACCTGTTTTCCAGATCAGTCCCTGCACAGTGGCATTGGCTGCAGGCGATAGTGTAAGCGTAGCACCATTGTGATAATCGAGCTGGGTAACATTACCCTGCGAACCACGTAATACCGGGTTGGTGCTGTTGCCCGTAAGTACATTAGCCGATAGCTGGGTTATGTTGGTAAGATCAACACTAAAGCCAAAAGGATTATTAGCGACGGTGTTGTTGGTCATCAGATCGTTCCAGATGGCAGGAGAATCCCAGCCATCATTATTGCGGTCAGAAACTGTATGATCAGATATCATCAGCAAGCCTCCGCCATTACTTATAAAATTAAGGATGGCCATTTTTTCGGCAGCTGTGTACCGGATATTAGGTTCATCAACAACATAAACATTATAGTTAGAAAGGTCTTGCGGGTTTGAAGCATTGCCATAAGTAATGGCTGCACCTGCCGGTAAGGTTTCAACCGTGTGTCCCTGTTTGGCAAGCGCAATGCCCCAGCTGCTGAGAGCGCCTGTCCAATAGGTTTCTGCAGTGGTAGCGGTAATGGTTGATTGTGCAGGTGTGGGTATGCGTTGCGGAATATTATTATCCTGGTCAATTACCCAATCTGCATTACCTGCAGTTTCGGCCTTGGTATTATCAAACAGGAATTTTTTAACGCCACCACCGCCTCCGCCGCCGGTATTGTCTGTAACGCTGAAGTCATCAAAATTAATACGGTTGGTGCCACCACTTATTTTCCTGATCTGGAACCGTACATTACCTGTTACAGCCAATGTAAAATTAGCAGCGGTAAGTGTTGTGGAACTGGTTGTAACCGTGGCGCCTGCCTGTGTGTATGTGCTGCCGCCATTGGTACTGAACCAGAGCTGCCAGGTACTGGAAGCATCAGTGCCAAACAGGGCATGGTAAACCGTAACTGCTGAAGCACCACCGGCCAGGTCAAAATTCATGGTTAAAGTACCGGTGTTTCTTACACGGGCAGATTGTGCACCATTCTTACGATCGGTAGTGAAATTGCCAAGCAGGGCATCATTAAAATTCCATACGCCGGATGATAATGTAACGGTACCGGCGGTATAACTTGTTTTAGTGCCGGTTTCAAAATTTTCGCTGCTAACACTAACAAGCGATGCGGCACCCGCCTGCACCTTGCCGGTTTCGTAAGCAACAGGCGAAAGGCTGGCAGCACTTAATTCATCAGCATTTTTTTTACAGGCAGCCATGCATAGCAGGCCGCCAAATAGAAAAGACCATTGTAGCATTTTCATAAACTTATAATTTAGGTAACAAAATAATGAAGTTCAGGTTAACTGAATATTATTTAATAACAATGTTACGCACAAATAAGTGTTACCATGGTGCTGTAGAAAACAATTGCTGCTGAAGCAGGAATTGTTATTTAAGTGTGTGCTTAATTTTTTGCCTTTACTTCAAAGCTGGCGGCGGCGAGCTCTTTATCGTTTTTGGTGTTGTATATCCTGATGATAACACGGCCGGGCTCTGTAACAGTGGCAACAAACTGCCCGTCTTCTGTTTGCCTTACTGTGCCTTTTGAAATGGTAAGCCGCAGGTCGCGGTTCTTTACTCTTTTAATATCAAACAGTATTTCGTTATCGCCAGTAAATAATGTATAGGGAGTTTTGCTGGTAATATTGATCCCTTCTGGTTGTTCAACCAAAAATGTTACAGGTTGCCTGCGGTAAGCATTTACTTTTCGGTTGTTCTGTTCGGCAGGTATCCAGGTTCCTGATTTTTTAATGATTCGTATTACTTCCTCTTCCATTCCATAACGCAAATTGGTTTCAGCAGCTATATCAGATAACGTGCCGTTGCGGCTTACAACAAACTTTACAACAGTGGTGTATTTTCCCGATGGTGCATCATAGTCTACCGGTACCGAGGCGTTCAGGTTCTTTCTGAGAAAATCTATCCAGGCATCAGTACCTCCGGGGTAGGATGCTTCAACATCTACTTTGGTAAAAATTTTGTTTTCGGTCTTTACGGTATCAGGTGGGGGCGTATTTTGCGCATGAAGATTTATGGCAAACAGTAAAAAGAGGGAAGGCAGGACCAGGTATTGTTTCATAAAAATATTTTGGGAAAGATAATTAATATTTTAAATGTAATGTAATTCAAAGCCTGCATGTTTTCAGGTATTATGCAGGCATGCTATATGCCAGCTGTAGGTACAGTTTATTATTGTACATTTATAAGGTTGTATAGTTTTTCAAAATGAAGTATTTACTTTCTCCGCTTTTACTTTTTAGTATTTACCTACTTGTGGTTATTTGTTTTTCGTTGCCGCAAACAGCTTCACATACCGGCGGAGGAATAATTCTTATACCATTCATGTTTTTTGGCTGCCTGACCGGATTTACTGCCCATCATTTAATTTACGGTCTTCGTGTTCGATTTGGCATTGCAATGATGCTGGAGTGTTTAATGATCGTATTGCTAATTATTGCAGGCTTTATTCTCGGAATCATTAGCTGATGCTTTCCGGGTTGCGATTAATGAAATCAAACAGGAAATACTGTAAAAGCACATTGCTTAATCAATACTACCGGTCTATGGGATATTTTATTATCTTGTCGCAAATCATATTTTCCCGCCTCATGCTTCAAGGGACATAACCAACTCAAAACTAAAAATTATGAAAAAGATCATGATTGCCTTTTGCCTGCTCTGCCTGGCACCAGTTGCACGTAGCCAGGACGATAACATGACAGCTATACCCGGAGCAAAAATGTATTTTTCTGATAAACCTTTTGGTAGTAACCATGATGGCAGCAAAAACTCTTTTAAATCGAGCGATTTTATTTACGGGCGTATAGAACTGGATAACCAGACCCTGCTTGATGCTTTTAAGATGAGCAGTATAAAGACCAAATACTATTACCTGCGGTTCAGACTGGGCTCATATAAGAATGGGGAACAGATGGGTTCAAAAAACAGCTGGGAGTACCTGCTGATCAAAAATGAAGAAGATGTAAAAAAGAACTATCTCAATTTTGATATTCTGCCTGCTCCCTCTGCAGCTACCAGTGCACTTTGCGGCCTGGAAGATTTTACAAGCAATATTGCGGGTGGCCCGCTTTATTTCATTATCAACCAATCATCGTTTCCTGATGATGGAGAATACTCCATCAAAGTTCAGCTGTTCCTGGACTCTTATGATGGATGGGGTAAGCAACAGGATCCTGAAAAATGGCCGTCGGTAAAGGACGAATTCAAATTCAATTTTAACTCAAACGATATTCAAACACTCAAAAAGAACGGCGAAGCAGGCGATGAACTTGTTCGCAAGAATACATTCCGCCTGTCTAAGCTACCTGATTATTTTGCTAACCCCAATAAAACAGGCGACCCCATGCTAAGCAATGCCAACATCAGCAGCATACTGAAAAGAGACCTTCCCTCGGGTGGCATGACCCTGCTTAAATTTGCTGTGGGCAATTATACCGGGGCTTTATGGCAGGTAGAGAAAAATGAACTGGGAATTATTCTCAGGCGCTATGTAACCCCGGATATAAAGATTGCCTACAAGTTTGACAATGACTGCAATGTGGGATTTGTAAGACTTTGGCAGGAGTATATGGGCGGAGGTAAATACGGACCATTGATCGTTGGATCCAGGAGTTGTAACAGTTGTGGCGATAAGATAGACTGCAGCCTGGTAAAATAAATACCATATAATAATAACAGGCTGCTGCATATTTATATGCGGCAGCTTTTTTTATTCGCTATTCGTGCAACTACAAGCTTACAAATAACCTTACCATCAAAATGCCAAATGAAATTATAAAGCTTATATACTCCAGTTTATGAAAGGGAGGACGCAATAAAAGAAAGAAACGCAGGGGTAAATAAAAAACAAACAGGCAGATAATAGCCAGGTATGGTGTGGCAATAAAACCCGGCTTCCAGTGCTGCAATGTAAGCAGCAGAAAAGCATAGCTGAAAAAAAAGAACAACACCGTTACAAAATTGTTGAGCAGTTTTAATGGTACAGACTGTGCGATCTGTATACCTTTTTTACTGCTGATGCTGTTGGCAACAACACCCATGAATGTAATAAAGTAAGCACTTGCACCCAGGATAAATCCTGTTTCTGGTACACCCATTTTTTTTACCCCCGCAAACGGAACCAGCCACCACAAAAAGCCCAGGCAGCTGATGAAGGTTGATAAACCAATTACAGCGCCCTCAAATGAACTGAGGGAGCGTACGTACCGGGTGAGCAGGGCTTCATCTGCATACAACGAAAAAAAAGTAAAACACCCTAAGCCAACCGCAACAATATTCAGCATCATTAAAATAGTACAGGACAGGGACAGGTGCTGTTGCTGCCATTGCATAAGCGGATCCAGGCAGAACAGGTACAACGCAATAAGAACAATATCCGGTACAAACTTACCCCATGTTAACCTGGCCGAAGATGAAGCTGCAGTTGTTGGCATAATTGCTGAATGACCATACAATATACTGATTTTTGGTGCAGGTAAGCAGATGCCGCAGCTTGATTTGTGTTGGTGTATTTACGAGATTCCCACATAAATGCTGGCTGGAACAGTTTTTGCCTGCGTACCGGTATAAACAAATGAGTTATGAAAAAATTACTACTGGTTGCCGTCATTGCAGTGTTTGCATTGGTCTCATGCAAAAAAGATGATACAACCACACCGGCCAATACAACCTGCACAACAGCTACGGTACACTACGGAGGCGATCCGGCTGCGGATGGTACCGGCTGGGTGCTGGTAACTGATACCACAAACGGAAAATTTGAGGTAGCCGATAACCTGGATACTTCATTTAAAACAGAAGGGCTTGTGGTAGATATTTGTTACGTGGTAACTGATGTGGATTTTGTTTGCTTTTGTACACCTCCTTCACGCAAGCAAATTCATTTAACAAGTATTAAGGTGCATTAATGCTGCTATTTGCCTAACAGACGCAGGTCTGTATTTTCAAAAGTATCTTTTTCTGAAGCGTTCTTAACCAGGTATAGCAGTGCCTTGGCCAGTTGTACTGATCCTATGATCTTTGATGGCGTAAACCTTTCTACCAATGGAAAAAAGGGGAAGGCCATTTTGTAGGCGAGTGGTGCATTTTTATTTTTATGTTTTGGCCAGATGGCATCGGGCCTGGCAATGGTAAGCCTTTTAAAACCGAGGGAGAGCAATGTGTTTTCAGTCCTGCCTTTTAAACGGGCAAAAAGCACGTTGCTTTTTTCTGTTCTATCGGCCTTGTTGCCGCTTAAAAATACAAAATGAATGTGTGGGTTTGCTGCCAGCATAGCTTTGGCAGCAGCAATGGTATAGTCATACGTAATGATGCCGTATTGTTTTTTGCTTACCTGCAATTGTGAAATGCCCAGGCACCAGATACAGGCATCGCAATCTTTAAACAGGTCCTTCACTGCATCATAATTCAAAAAATCCTGGTGAATAACGGTGGTAATTTTTGGATGAACGATTTGCAAAGGACGGCGTACAAGCGCAATGATAGAAGTGATGCTGTCGTCGGCAATTGCCTGGCGTATTACTTCGGAACCAGCCATACCCGTGGCGCCTGTTATGATGATCTTCATTTTTTGCAGAAAGATAATAAAATTTGACAGGCTGTCTAAATTTCTGTTCAATACTTAAAAAAGGGCCGACCTTTATTACAATGCGTTTTGTTTACATAATTCACAGTGTTAACATCCTATTCCATGCATTTCAATATCTTTAGCCATAAATTCAAGCGTAGTTTTCAACTCATCCATGATCAAACAGTGCTTTTATACCTGTATTATTTTCCTTGCTTTTATGTTTACAGGTAAACTGGTTGCCGCCCAGCAACATGCTGCAGAAGAAGACACGTTCTTTCTTGCAAAAAAAAAGGGACTGTTGGGCAGGTTCGGCAAAAGCATCTCCCGCACACCGCCCGATGATGCGCCTGTTAAAGTGGAAAATCCATTCCTGCGATACAGGGGAAAGATCATTCGTTCTATCGAATCGATCAGGCTGGGTTTTGAATATGACATAGATGATACCACCCGCAGAAAGAGCGACCTGGGTGTAAGGCTGGCAAAAACGTTTCATAAAAACTCCTCGAAAAATGTAATTGAAAAGAACCTGTTCTTTAAACCGGGCGATCGTGTTTCGCCATACCTGCTTGCCGATAACGAAAGATATTTAAGAGACCTGGTGTACATTAAAGACGCCCGTATTTTGGTTGAATTTACTGAGAACAGCACCGATTCTGTGGATGTGGTGGTGGTTACAAAAGATGTGTTCTCGATTGGTGGAAAACTTGATATCAGTAATAAAAATAAAGGGCGGCTTGAACTACGCGATGAGAATTTCCTCGGATCCGGCGATCGTATATTAATAAGCGGATTTTATGAAAATCCGCGTTCGCCCAATACGGGTATTGGTGCCGAGATAACAAAACGCAATATAGGTGGCTCCTTTATTGATGCGGTTGCAGGTTACCAGGATTATGGCAAAGCTTTCAGCACCGACCGAAACCAGGAAACGTTTTTTTACACCAGGATCGAAAAGCCGCTGGTTACACCATACATACCCACAACCGGTGCTTTGGAATATGCCTACCGCAGAACAAGAAATGTGTATGGGCTTGATTCGTCCATTTACCACGATAAATTTAAATACATCAACTACTCAATGGATGGTTGGTTTGGGTATAGTTTAGATAGCAGGCGTTCGCTGTATGAAAATAAGGAGATACGCATGCATCGTTTTATTGCCATCCGGGGATTCAGAACTTTCTTCCAGCTAATACCGGCACAATACCGGGTAAAATACAATCCCGGCTATGCCGACTTTACAGGAGGGCTTGCCTCACTGAATTTTTTCAGGCAGGTGTTCTATAAAACCAGTTTTATTTACGGGTTTGGACGAAACGAAGATATCCCGGAAGGGTTTAATGTGGCCACAACCCTGGGCTATGTAAGAACAGAAAGTGGTATTATAGACAGCAGGCGCCCTTACGGAGGTATTGACCTGTCACTTTCTAATTTCAGAAAAAAAGGTTTGTATGTGAATTATACATTCAAACTGGGTGGCTATTTCTACCGTCATCATTTTGAAGATGTAGATATGCTGTTCAATGTGGATCATTTTACCCGCCTGCGCAAATTGAGTGCTTCATGGTACAACCGGGTTTTTATGAGTACAGGCATTACGGCACAGGCCAATCCTAATTTAAATGCACCCTTGGCCCTTAATAGTAATTTTGGCCTTCCTTATTTCAGTAATGATTCACTTCAGTCTGACCTGAGGGCTACCATAAAGCTTGAATCGGTGTTTTACAATACCACCAAAATACTGGGCTTCCGGTTTGCGCCCTTTGTGTTCAGCGATGCTATATTGCTTAAACCCTCAAAAATGAACTTAAAACATAGCGATATTTTTACAGCTGTTGGTGGTGGCGTACGCACCCGCAATGAGAACCTCACATTTGGAACGGTGGAATTAAAGGCATACTATTTTCCCAGGACCAACGGCAATATGAATTCATTTAAGATAGAGATCAACAGCAATATCCGCTTTAAATTCAGGAGTAGTTTTATAAGCCGCCCCGATTTTGTGAATGGCAATCAATAAAAAGCCATCCGCTGTAAGGCGAATGGCTATAATAAGTTTGAAGTTATACCTATAACAGGTCTAGCGCCTTGGCAAAAAATGTAACGTTAAAAGGCAGCATCATGGAAACCCATGAACCATAAGGTGAATATAATACTACAAAAAATAGAACGACTGAGATCAAAAATAATATCCAGAAAAGGCCCGTGTTTTTTTTGGTTGTTTCCATCTGTTTCGCTGTTTTTTTTGCAAATATAAGGCAGATCTTTTTATCCCGGTTATTTTACTGTTTCCATGCTGTATATTTTGTGTAAATTGGTATATTGCCCACTCTTAAACAGCTTTGATGATTGTACAGTTCTATTTACGCTATTCCACCCGCTTTGGGCAAACCCTTTTTGTTTCGGGCAATACCGGCGCTTTGGGCAATGATGATGAAAAAAAGGCTTTTGCACTAAGCTACCTGAACGATCAGCTTTGGTATGGAACCGTAGATATTAAACCCGAAGATGTTTTTGAACCACTCTGTTACCGGTATATTCTGCAGGATGATAATGGGCAACTGGTTTATGAATTTGGTAACGACCGCATGGTGGAATTGGAAGACCCGAAAGCATCAAAACTAGTTTTGCTGGACACCTGGAACCACGCCGGGCAATATGAGAATGTATTTTATACTGCGCCTTTTGCAAATGTGTTACTTAAGCAAAAGCCTGCAAAATATGTGGCAGAAAAAAAGCCTGCCAAACCTACGCATGAATTCAGGGTGAAAGCGCCATTGCTGAAGCCACATGAAATAATTTGTGTGAGTGGTACAGCGGCTGAAATGTACAACTGGGATAAGGAAGATGTTTTGCTGCTGAGTAAAAAAGACAACTGGTGGACGCTGCAACTCGATCTTTCGAAAACAATTTTTCCGCTGGAATATAAATATGGTATTTACGATACAGCTACCAAAAAATTCGTTCGTTTTGAAGAAGGTAATAACCGGGTATTGTTAAGTGAGGATGGTAAAGATGCTTTAACGATCATACACGATGGCTTTGCCAGGCTGAATAATGTGAACTGGAAGGGTGCTGCGGTTGCTATACCGGTATTTAGTCTGCGCAGCAAAAAAAGCCTGGGCGTTGGCGAATTTACCGATCTGAAACTGTTGGTTGACTGGGCCAAAACAACCGGCCTTACCATGATACAGCTGTTGCCGGTGAATGATACCACATCTACTTATAGCTGGAAGGATTCCTATCCGTACTCAGCCATCTCTGCTTTTGCATTGCACCCCATATTGTTGAATATAGAAACTGTAGCAGGAAAAGAAGACAAAGACATCATTGCTTCGCTTGCAGCAAAGCAAAAGCAGCTGAACAAACTGCCCGCAGTAGATTATGAAGCTGTGCTCAAGATAAAAAATGAAGCCATACACAAATTGTATGCAGCTCAAAAGAACAGTTTCAGGGATGACCTGGACTACATGGAATTTTTTGAATTGAACCGCTACTGGCTGGAACCCTATGCCGCATTTTGTTATTTAAGGGATAAATACAAAACGGCCGATTTCAGTGCCTGGAAAAAACATGCCGTGTATAATGAAAGTGAGATACAGGAACTGGTTAGTCCACTACATAGTTATTACGATGAGATCGCCATCCACTATTTTACGCAGTACCACCTGCATCTGCAATTGCAGGACGCAACACGCTATGCACATAAGAATGGTATCATCATTAAAGGAGATATTCCCATTGGCATCAGCCGCAATAGTGCCGATGCCTGGGTAGAGCCGGGGCTATATCACATGAATGAACAGGCCGGTGCACCTCCTGATGCATTTACTGCCAAGGGACAAAACTGGGGTTTCCCAACCTACAACTGGGAAGCCATGCAGCAGGATGATTTTAGCTGGTGGCGCAAACGCTTTGGCCAGATGAGCAATTATTTCGATGCCTTTCGCATTGATCATATTCTCGGGTTCTTTCGCATCTGGAGTATTCCGGCACATGCGGTAGAAGGGCTGCTGGGCAGGTTTGTGCCTGCTTTGCCGGTTCATATTAATGAGCTTTTCTCAAAGCATATTCTCTTTGAAAGATCGCGTTATACCGAGCCTTACGTTACAGAAAATATACTGCAGGAAATTTTTGCTGATAATAAGGAAGCGGTGAAAAAAACTTTCTTCACCGGGTTGAAGCTAAAAGAAAAATTTAACACACAGCGTAAGGTAGAAGCTTATTTTAAAACACAGAGAACATTTGATGAAACCGTAAAGCAGGGTTTGTATGATGTGATAGCCAACGTGATATTCTTTGAAGTGGAAGATTCAAACGGACAGGAATTCCATTTCCGCATCTCTATGCAGGATACTTCTTCTTTTAAAGCGCTGGATACTCATTCTCAAAAAGAACTGGCAGCAGTGTACACCGATTATTTTTATCACCGCCAGGATGATCTGTGGAAAAAAGAAGCATTAAAGAAACTACCTGCGTTAAAAAGAAGTACCGACATGCTGGTTTGTGGCGAAGACCTGGGCATGGTGCCGCATTGCGTGCCCGAAGTAATGGAACAACTGGCTATATTGAGCCTGGAGATACAACGCATGCCCAAGAAGACGGGTAGTGAATTCTTTCACCCCAATGATGCGCCCTACCTGAGTGTGGTGTCGCCATCCACACATGATATGAGTACTGTACGTGCCTGGTGGGAAGAAGACAAAACAACCACCAAACATTTTTATAATCACCTGATGGGTAAAGGTGGCGAGCCACCTTTGTATTGCGAAGCATGGATCAATAAAGAAATTATTCTGCAGCATTTATATTCACCTGCTATGTGGAGCATTTTCCAGTTGCAGGACCTGATGGGTATAGATGCTGACCTGAGAAGGGAAGATCCGAATGAGGAAAGGATCAACAACCCGGCCATAACAGAATTTTACTGGAACTACAGGATGCATATTGCCCTGGAGGATCTTATAAAAGCAAACGCATTTAACCAGGAGTTAAAAAATGCTGTTGAAAAAAGCGGCAGATGATCCTGCAAATAAAGTTGCTATTGCATTTTTAAATTTCATGTATAAAGATGAATGTATGTTAAAGAAAAACCTGAATCATCTCCTGGTACTTGCTTTTATTACAACGCTGTTAACTAATTGTAATAACCAAACAGAAAATAAAACAACGCCTGTAACCGATACACATCCGGCCTGGGCTGCACAAAGTAATATTTATGAAGTGAACCTGCGGCAGTATTCTGCAGCAGGTACTATCAACGAATTTGCAAAAGCATTACCCCGTTTAAAAGATATGGGAGTGGAGGTTCTTTGGTTTATGCCCATTACACCTATCGGGCTGGAAGGCAGGAAGATGACTGAAACAGAAATGGGCAGTTATTATGCAGTAAAAGATTACATGGCTGTAAATCCTGATTACGGAACCATGGACGATTGGAAAGCCTTTGTAAAAAAAGCGCAGGGCATGGGTTTTAAAGTGATCGTGGATTGGGTGGCTAATCATTCATCACCCGATAATAACTGGGTAAAAACGCATCCGCAGTTTTATGCAAAAGATTCGGCAGGTAAGTTGATTCCGCCTTTTGATTGGACAGACGTGCGGAAATTAAATTATGCCAATCGTGAGTTAAGAGACAGCATGATCGCTGCCATGAAATTCTGGCTTACCGAAACCGGTATCGACGGTTTTCGTTGTGATGTGGCAGAGCAGGTACCCACAGATTTCTGGAAGGAATGCATAACAGAACTGAAGAAAATAAAAAACGTCTTCATGCTTGCTGAAGGTGAAAAGCCAGAACTACATGCTGCAGGATTTGATGAAACCTATACCTGGAGTATGATGCATTTAACGGAAGATCTTTACAAAGGCAAAAAAACACTGAAGCAGTTTGATTCGCTCATTACAGTTTACCGGGATAGTTTTCCTGCCAATGCTTACCGCCTTTATTTCACGAGCAACCATGATGAGAATAGCTGGAACGGAACTGAGTTTGAAAAATATGGCGATGCCTTTAAAACCTTTGCCGTGTTTACCCAAACCATGTACCAGAGCGTGCCGCTTATTTACAGCGGACAGGAAACTATGAATAAAAAGCGGTTGAAGTTTTTCGTAAAAGATACCATTGCCTGGACAGCAGAAATGGGTATGGCATCCTTCTATAAAACTATGCTCACACTACGCAGGTCAAACCCGGCGCTGGCTGCTGATGCTTCTTATAAAAGGCTTGTCACTTCGGCTGATACGGCTGTCTTTGCCTATGTTAGGGAAAAAGATGGCCACAAGGTTGTGGTAGTTTTGAATTTATCAAAACAGCAGCAAAACTTTATTATTAAAAACGAAAGCATAAACGGAAATCCGCTGAATGTTTTATCAGCAGTAAAAGAAAATATCAGTTCAGGAAAGGAATTGAGCCTGCAACCCTGGGGATTTACTGTTTATAATTACCAGTAGATATTGCCTGTTTTGTTGCACAGAATATTTTTTTAGGCCGGGGATAAATTATTGTACTTTTAGCCGGGGTTGTATTTTTTACTAATTGCTTCATTTAAAAATAGATTGCTATGTCTGAAATTGCTCAATGGGAAAAGCCCAAACTTAGTTTATCCCAGATCATTAATATGAGTGTCGGTTTTTTTGGGATCCAGTTTGGCTGGGATCTGCAAAGGGCCAACATGGGTGTTATTTACGATAACCTAGGAGCCGATGCTGATAAGATTCCGTATCTTTTTTTGGCAGCTCCACTAACAGGTTTGTTGGTGCAACCGGTTATTGGCTATTTAAGCGATAGAACATGGCATCCAAAATGGGGGAGAAGAAGGCCATATTTTTTAATAGGAGCTTTGTTAAGTTCCATTGCATTAATTTTTATGCCACACAGTACAAGTTTATGGATTGCTGCTGGCTTACTTTGGGTGCTTGATGTATTTGGCAATGTTACCATGGAACCCTTTCGGGCATTTGTTGTTGATAAATTACCCGATAGCCAGGTTAATAAAGGGTTTGTAATGCAGGCGCTAATGATAGGGCTTGGAGGTACAATAGCTTCATCGTTGCCATGGTTATTGAAGAATATTTTTAGTGTAAATAATATTGGTGTAAATGGAATTATTGCTGATAATGTTAAATATTCATTTTACATAGGGGCATTTTTCTTTTTAGCCGCAGTTCTGTATTCTGTATTTACAAGTAATGAATATCCGCCAACTGAAGAAGAGCTGGCGCAAAAGAAAAATAGCGGTAGTGGAATAGAAGAAGTTTTTTCTGCCATAAAAAATATGCCACAAAAAATGAAAATAATTTCACTGGTACAGTTTTTTACATGGCCGGGATTATTTTTAATGTGGTTTTATTATTCTCTTTGTGTAGCCTATAAAATTTTTGGAGCCACTAGCAATACTGACCAGGCTTTTGGTGATGGAAAAGATTTTGCTGGATTAACCCTTGCATATTATAGCATTGTTACTTTTTGTTTTTCATTTGTTCTGCCAACTATCGCAAATAGATTGGGTAGAAAACTTACACATAGCTTGTGCCTTTTGGCAGGTGCAATTGGCTTAATTAGCGTTGGGTTCATTACAAATAAATACCTTTTATATGTTAGTATGACTGGTGTTGGAATTGCATGGGCAAGCATTTTAAGCATGCCGTATGCTATGTTGAGCGGGGTTTTGCCAAAGGGTAAAGTAGGTATTTATATGGGGATATTTAATTTCTTTATTGTGCTGCCTGAAATCATCGCCGTTTTTATTTATCCAAGTTTAATGAAATATGTGTTTAACAATAATATGCTAACCGCTGTAATGTCTGGTGGAATACTAATGATTATTGCGTCTGCTATTTGTTATTTTTTTATAAAAGAGGAAAATAAAAAGCAATAGCGAAATGAAAAAAATATTGATCGTTTGTGGATTCTTCCTAAGTAATACCTGTTTTGCGCAAAGCGAAAGTTATCAATGCTACCCAACCAACTGGTGGGTGGGTATGAAATGGAATAAGGTGCAGGTAATGATCCACGGAGACGCCATTGCCAACGCAGGTAAAGGGTATTCCATCAGTTATCCCGGTGTAAAAATTGAAAAAGTAAACAAAGTTGAAAATACCAATTACATTTTTCTTGACCTGAGTATTGCTCCAGCAACCAAGCCCGGCCTTGTAAAAATAAAAGTGAACAGGCTAAATTCTTCTTTCGATATTCCATTTGAAATAAAGCCACGTCGTACCGGCAACGGAACTTCCTTTGCGCAAGGCGTTACTTCAAAAGATTTTATGTACCTCATCATGCCCGACCGTTTCAGCAATGGCGATGAAAGTAATGATCGGGTGCCGGGGATGAGAGATCAGTCTTTGAGAAGAGATACAGTTTTCAATCGACATGGTGGTGATCTGAAAGGGATACAAAATCATTTGGATTACCTGCAATCGCTGGGTGTTACTGCATTGTGGCTTAACCCCGTTATTGAGAATGATATGGATGACAGAACTGAACATGGTTATGCCTTTACCGATCATTATAAAATTGATCGCAGGTTGGGTGGCGAAAAAGCCTACCAGGAACTGATTGATGCTATGCATAAAAAGGGCATGAAGATGATACAGGATGCAGTGTACAATCATATCGGCATCAGGCACGTTACGGTGGAAGATCCTCCGATGAAAGACTGGCTGCATCAATGGCCTGAATATACCAACACCACGTATAAAGAGCAAACCATTTTTGATCCGTATGCAAGTGCATCAGATAGAAAAAGAATGGTTGATGGCTGGTTTACCAAACAAATGCCGGATATCAATCAAAGCAATCCTTATGTTGCTAATTTCTTAATTCAGCATGCAATATGGACGGTGGAAGAATTTGGTATTGATGGATGGCGCATTGACACTTATGCTTATAATGATCTGCCATTCATGAACCGCTGCAACCAGGCATTGATGGATGAATATCCCAAACTCACCTTGTTTGGAGAAACCTGGTATCATGGCGTGCCAAACCAAAGCTATTTTGTACAGAATAACCTGAAGCTTCCTTTCAATAGCAACCTGCAGGCTGCCACAGATTTTCAAACATTATGGGGTATCAGCGATGCATTGACAAAAGATTTTGGATGGACTGATGGTGTGAACAGGCTGTACACCATTCTGTCGCAGGATTTTGTTTACAAAGATCCCATGCGTAATGTGCTATTTCTCGATAATCATGATATGAACCGTTTTTTTTCTGTGGTGAATGAGGATGTTGAAAAATATAAAACCGCCATCAACTGGCTGCTTACCTGCAGGGGCATTCCGCAAACCTATTACGGAGATGAAATTGCAGTTTCAGGATTAACAAGCCCCAGCGATGGTTATGTACGTCTCGATTTTCCGGGTGGCTGGAAAGGCGATGCACAAAATAAATTTACCAAAGAAGGCCGCAATGCAAAGGAGAATGAGATATGGAATCACATGGCAACGCTGGCCAATTACCGTAAGCAATCATCGGCCATTACTACGGGTAAAATGATGCAGTTTGTTCCGGAAGACGGGGTATATGTTTATTTCAGGTATGATGACAAACAAACTGTGATGGTTATTATGAATACGGCAAAAGAAAATAAAAGCATTACCCTGAAAAGATTTGAAGAAAGGACAAAGGGCTTTTCTAAAATGAAAAATATTATTACCGGAGTTGTATCGGATTTGAAGGATTTCAACCTAGATTCGTACAAAAGCAGTGTATTTGAATTAATCAGGTAGACAAAGCTAAACGGAATAATGAAACTTCAATATAAAACATACAGTCTTCCCTTTCTCCATCCGTTCACCATTTCCAAAGGCACGAAAACACATCAGCCTACATTAATTGTGGAGCTGGATTTTATGGGCATCAAAGGTTATGGTGAAGCGCCGGCCATTGCCTACTACAATATCCCGGTTGAAAAAATGGTGGAAGACATTGAACGGAAAAAGATCTTCATAGAAAAATTTGCCTTCTCCGATCCGGAGAGATACTGGCACTATCTGCATCATTTATTTCCTGCAAATAATTTCCTGGTATGTGCACTGGATATGGCCGGCTGGGATATTTATGGCAAGATGAAACGAAAGCAATTGCATGAATTGTGGGGATTGAATGCGGCAACAGCCCCGCAAACAGATTTTACCATTGGTATTGATACGATAGAGAAAATGGTAGCCAAAATGAAGGAAAAACCCTGGCCCATCTATAAAATTAAAGTGGGAGTAGCCGGTGATATAGAAATGGTAACCGCTTTGCGCCAACATACCGATGCTGTTTTTAGAGTGGATGCCAATGCCGGCTGGACACTGGAGCAGGCTTTACAGAAAATACCCTTGCTGAAAGAATTGGGTGTTGAATTTGTAGAACAACCCCTTGCAAAAGATGATTGGGAAGGCATGAAAATTCTTTATGAACGATCTGCACTTCCTTTAATAGCCGATGAAAGCTGCGTAGTAGAAGCCGATGTTGAAAAATGCGCCGGCCATTTTCATGGCGTCAATATCAAATTAACCAAATGCAGTGGCATTACACCTGCAAGGCGCATGATCACGATAGCAAAAGAACTGGGCATGAAAGTGATGGTGGGCTGCATGAATGAAAGCTCAGTAGGCACTGCCGCCATTGCGCAACTGGCACCCATGCTGGATTATGTAGATATGGATGGCCCGCTACTGCTGGCAGAAGATATTGCTGAAGGCGTACAATTTGCTGATGGAAACATCATTTATACGGATTCGCCTGGTTTGGGAATCAGCATCAATCAATTTTGAAATCTTCCATTTATTTAAACAGTCCGTAAACAATTCATTGGGTTTTGTTATTTTACATCTATGCCTTTCGATTTCAATTTATACAGCGGCCTGTTGATACCATTTTTTGTTCAGGGTCTTTTGTTTGCCATCATACTTTTTGTAAGAGGCAAGCGGGAGGAAAGGCTGAGTGATACATTGCTGGGTTGGCTGCTGTTGCTGAATGCGATAAAGATCGCTTTCTGGATGCTGGGCTTTGCCGGCTGGTACGATACACATGATGGATACAGTAGTTTTATGTTTTACTTTCCATTTAACAATGTGGTGTGGATGGGCCCCTTACTGTATTTTTACCTGCTTAGTCTTACCAATACTGAATTCAGGTTTCAAAAAAAGCACTTTAAACATTTTGCACTGCCTTGTTTATTTTTAGGGTTGGTTGCTGTTAAGTTTATTGTTGACTTTGCATTTAACCGCCCCTTTCCTGTTGAAGACGTAGCTCAATATGGTACTAAAGGTCCGCTGGCTGATCTTGATAAAAACATCTGGTCCGAACTTATCGGCTACGGATCTTTTTTTTATTATTTGTTCATTAGTATTAAAGCATACCGAAGCTACCAGGTTTATATCAAACAGAATTTTTCCAGTACGGAAGAGATCAGGTTTGACTGGATGCGGAACCTGTTTTATGCTATTGCAACCGGCGTAATTGTATTTTTTATTTTTTCCCTCATCCAGCGTTTTGTTGAAATAAGACGATCCTATGTTTTTGAATGGTACGCCTATGTGGCATTGGGTATTGTAATTTACTACCTGAGCATTGCCGGTTATTTTGCCAGGCCGGGGCACAGGCAACAATTGCTTTTTGAACCGGTAAAGGAAGAAGAACCGCAACAGGCTGAAGTTGCAAAAGAAAAATCCCCGGAGCTGGATACCTGGAAAGAAAAGCTTGCTAAAATTATGGAGGAAGAGAAACCTTACCTGGAACCTGATTTGAACCTGGCCCAACTTTCCAGACTTCTAAATACCAATCCGTCCCTTCTTTCAAAAATAATCAATGAAGGGTTTAGCCAGAATTTCAACGACTATATTAATGATTACCGCGTTAAAGCAGTAATAGAAAAATTAAAAGCCGGCGAACAGAAAACTCAAACACTGCTGGGTATTGCTTATGATTGCGGCTTTAACTCAAAAGCTACATTTAACCGGGCATTTAAAAAATTAACGGGCACCAGCCCGAAGGAATGGCTTGAAAAAAATGCATACCCTTCTTCCTGACAACCAGTTATTTAGATAATCTGATACCGCCTCTCATTAATTTGAGACCGATGCTTCTTTATTGATACTTCTTTAGCTGGACTCAAATCATCATTTGCAGCGACCAGCCATTTTCCCCGGGGCATCTTCGCATTGTTAATCACAAAAAACATTTTTATGAAACAATTGCTCCCCGTTTTTATGTTCTTTATCTCCTGCTCAATCTTTGCCCAGGAAAAAGACAGCACTACATTCAACAGTACCAAAAAACTGGATGAACTGGTTGTAAAAAGCAAAAAGCCATTTATTGAAATGCAGGTAGATAAAATGGTCATGAATGTGCAAAATGATATTGTTGCCAGCAGCGGCAGCATATTTGAAGTGCTGCAAAGAGCACCGGGTGTTTCCATTACCAATGATGAAAATATTAATATGGCAGGCAAAGCAGGCGTTAATGTGTTGATTGATGGCAGGCCTACGCAATTGAGTGCAAAGGACCTGGCCAATTATCTGAAATCAACCCCGGGCTCCGCGGTTGATAAAATTGAGATCATTATGAACCCTTCAGCAAAATATGATGCACAGGGTAATGCTGGTATCATCAACATCAGGCTTAAGAAAAATACCGCGAAAGGAACGAATGGAAGCCTGAGCAGTGCATATACTCAAAGTGTTCATTCCAATATCAATTTCTCTGGCAACATCAATCACCGCAATGGAAAGTGGAACTGGTTTGCCAATGCATCTGCCCGCAAGTGGAGGCAGAATACCCATGGATCCATCAATCGTTTTGTAAACAGCAACGGAATGGAAAAGACTTTTGAGAACACAACGGTTGACCAGGACGCTTCAAAAAATACAGACTACAAAGCCGGCGCTGATCTTTACCTGGATAAAAAAAATACATTTGGTTTTTTGATCAAAGGAAATGAGCACAGCAGCCGTTTGAACACACCCGGCACCACTTTGATCAAAACAAATAATATTACCGATTCATCGCTGAATACCCTGAACGATAATAAAGAAAGAACACACCAATTCAGTATTAACCTGAATTATAAATACGAAGACACGCTGGGAACCGAATGGAACATTGATGCTGATTATGCCCGGTTCAGGAAAAATACAAACGGTTATGTTACCACCGATCTGCTGAATTCGCAAAATGTAAAATACGGCTATACCGCTAATGACCAAACTGTGTTAACAGGCATAAATATCTATAGCATTAAAACTGATCTTACCAGGCAAATAAAAAAGTGGGATACAAAACTGGAAGCAGGATTTAAATGGAATACCGTACAAACTGCCAACGATCTGGATGCTTTTACCTGGAACGGAAACCTTTTTAAAGCAGATACGGGAAGAACAAACCAGTTTGATTATACAGAAACGCAGTACGCAGCTTATGCAAGCCTTACTAAAAAACTAAAAAAATGGGAATATCAAATTGGGTTAAGAGCAGAGCAAACTGTTATCAAAGGTAAAAGCGTTGATCTGCGAAATACAACGCTTGACTATCCTGATACAGCTTATCTCAATCTTTTTCCTACGGCTTTTGTACGTTACAGCATGAATGACAAAAACAGCTTTGGCTTGTCATATAGCAGAAGAATTAACCGGCCCGATTACCACGACCTGAACCCTTTTGAATATATTTATGACAATTATAGTAAGGAGAGAGGCAATCCTTACCTGTTGCCGGAATTCAGTAATAGCCTTGAATTATCTTACTCATATCGTGGTGCTTTAAACCTGGGTTTAGGTTACAGTGTTACACATAATTCTATTCAACAGGTTAGTACCTTGTATGGCGAAGTAACATCGGCCACCCAATATAATGTGGGACAGGAAAACCGCCTGTACCTCAATATAAGTCTTGGAATGCCCGTAACCAAATGGTGGGACAGCTATATAAACCTGAGTCCGCATTACAAACAATTCAACGGTGCCATACCGCAGGGAAGTCTTGATAATAATGCCTGGGGCATGGGCTGGTACGGCAGCCAGAGTTTCTCATTACCCAAAAAATGGAAGATACAATTGAGCAGCTGGGGCAGTATTGCTACCCGCAATGCGATGACAAAAACTGCCTGGCTGGGAAGTTTGGATGCAGGCGTATCAAAATCAATATTGAAAGATAAGCTGAGTATACGTTTATCAGCAACTGACATATTTAACACACAACGCTGGAAGCAAACGGTTGATTTTGGTAATGTGCATTACGATTACCTGCGTAAATGGGAGAGTCGCACTATTCGCCTGCAGCTTACCTGGAAATTTGGTAAGACCGGTTATAAAGCAAGAGATCGTGAGTCCGGCGCACAGGATCAGCTTAACCGGGTTAAATAAGCAGGCGTTTTGTTTAATCATCAATAAATTTTGAGTTAAAATACTCAATCAACTTAAATTTTATTTGGTAGAACAACAGTTCGGTCTTTACTTTGTGCAAACAATGAAACAAATCATAAACATACATCATCATCATACTTTACCAGCAGGTAAGCTATGTTGACGTATGTGTAACTAAACATATTCACGAAGGGCTTACTGAAAAGTAAGCCCTTTTTTATTGCACTAAATTCAAATTAATGTTAAAGATCGCTATTCAAAAATCGGGAAGATTGTACGAGGAGTCTGTAAAACTTTTAAAAGAATGCGGCATCCAGTTAAATAACGGCAACAAGCAATTAAAGACCGTTGCTGAAAATTTTCCGCTGGAAGTTTATTTTTTACGGGATGATGATATTCCGCAGTATGTGTATGACGGTGTTGCTGATATTGGTATTGTAGGTGAAAATGTGTTGCTTGAAAAGGCAAAAGATATTAACCTGGTTTACAGGCTGGGTTTTGGTAAATGCAGGTTAAGTATCGCAGTACCCAAATCCCTGCCGTACACATCTGTTGCTGATCTCAACGGAATGAAAATAGCGACCTCCTATGCCGGCATTCTACAGCAATACCTTGATGTAAATAAGATCGATGCAGAGATACATGAGATCAGCGGATCCGTGGAAATTGCGCCTGGTATTGGTTTGGCAGATGCGATCTGCGACCTCGTTAGCAGCGGAAGTACTTTGTTCACCAACGGACTTAAAGAGGTAGAAGTGATACTTCAGTCTGAAGCGGTGTTGGCAGCTAATAAAAATTTGTCGCTTGAAAATGTTGCATTGCTTGAAAAATTATTGATGCGGATGAACTCCGTTAAAACAGCTAAGAACAACAAATATATCATGCTGAATGCGCCCAATGAACAACTGAAAAATATTTTTACATTACTACCCGGTATGAAAAGTCCAACAGTTGTGCCTTTGGCCGAAAGCGGCTGGAGCAGTGTACAAAGCGTGGTGAATGAAAATGATTTTTGGGAAGTGATAGAAAAATTGAAACAGTATGATGCACAAGGAATTTTGGTGTTGCCAATTGAAAAGATGATTGTATAAAACCCCCTCCGCCCCCTGAAGGGGGAACTGTGGGCATTCATTTGCCAATGCCTGTTTTTAGTATAGCTCCGGAAGGACAAAATTTTTATTATGAAAGTGTATATAAATCCTGAAAGAAACACATGGGCGCAGATTTTGCAACGCCCCGCTTTTGATTACAAACAACTGGAAGCGAAAGTGTCAGCAATTTTAGAAGATGTAAAACTTAATGGCGATGATGCTGGTAAAAAATACACTGCTTCATTTGATGGAGTAGAATTGAATGAGTTTGCAGTCAAGGAAGCAGAGATTGCAGCGGCCATTGCCCAGGTTGATGATCATTTGAAAGCAGCGATTGAACGAGCAATGAAAAATATTAGTGTTTTTCACTTTGCACAAAAAGAAGAAATAAAGAAAATAGAAACTACGGAAGGGGTATTGTGTTGGAGAAAGTCTATCGCAATTGAAAAAGTTGGGCTTTACATTCCGGGAGGATCTGCGCCTCTATTTTCTACCCTGCTAATGCTGGGTATTCCCGCTGTGCTGGCGGGGTGTAAAGAAATTGTTGTTTGCACGCCTCCAGATAAGGAAGGTAAGGTAAATCCGGTGATATTATATGTTGCACAATTGATCGGCCTTAAAAAGATATACAAGATCGGCGGTGTACAGGCTATTGCGGCAATGACTTATGGAACTGCAACTGTTCCCAAAGTGGACAAAATATTTGGCCCCGGAAATCAATATGTAACCTGTGCCAAGCAATTGGTAAACGCTGCAGGAATTGCAATTGATATGCCGGCAGGCCCCAGTGAACTGGCTGTATATGCCAATGAAACCTGCAATCCTTCATTCGTTGCTGCCGATCTGTTAAGCCAGGCAGAGCATGGTGCAGACAGCCAGGTGATATTGGTCGCTTCCTCCAATGCTATTTTGGAAAAGGTAAAAACTGAGATCGAAAGACAGTTAGAACTATTGCCGCGAAAGGAAATTGCTACTGCGGCATTGCTAAACAGTCTTGCCGTTGTGATGGAACAGGAAGCAGTTGCTTTTGAATTGTTGAATGAATATGCACCTGAACATTTGATCATTGCAACTGATGATGCGGCAGTGCTTGCTGAAAATGTGACCAATGCTGGTAGCGTTTTCCTGGGGCATTATGCTCCTGAGAGTGCAGGTGATTATGCTTCTGGTACCAATCATACACTGCCGACTAACGGATATGCAAAAGCCTACAGTGGCGTTTCACTGGATAGCTTTGTTAAGAAAATTACGTTTCAGCAAATAAGTAAAGAAGGGATAAATAATATTGGGAATGCAGTTGAAGCCATGGCAGCAGCCGAAGGTTTGGAGGCGCACAAAAATGCAGTTACGATCAGGTTAAAAGAAATAAATAGTAATGATGGAATTTAATTTGCAAGAACTGGTAAGAGAAAATATCAGGAACTTAAAACCTTATTCGTCTGCCCGGCATGAATTTACGGGAAAGGCTTCTGTGTTTTTAGATGCCAATGAAAATGCCTATGGTTCTCCACTCCCTTCTCCCGATGGAGAGGCGACGGGGGTTAGTTTTAACCGCTACCCCGATCCATTGCAATGGCAGCTGAAATTTCAACTGGCCAGAATAAAAGGAGTGCCCGCCGAAAATATCTGCATCGGTAACGGAAGCGATGAGATCATTGACCTTGCTTATCGTGTCTTCTGTAAACCGGGTAACGATAATGTTATTATTTGCCCGCCTACCTACGGTATGTATGCAGTAAATGCAGGAATTAATGATGTTGAAATAAGGACAGTAAATCTTACAGACAATTTTCAACTGGATGTTGATGGGATCATGCACGCTACAGATGCCAACTCAAAACTGTTATTTATTTGTTCTCCCAATAATCCGACTGGTAACAATATGAACCGGGCAGATGTGGAAGTATTGCTGAATAATTTTCCCGGGATCGTTATCATTGATGAAGCCTATATCAACTATTCAAAACAAAAAACATTTATACAGGAATTAACGGAGTATCCCAACCTCATCGTGATGCAGACATTGTCTAAAGCATGGGGGCTGGCCGCTTTGCGGCTGGGACTTTGTTATGCATCATTGGATATTATTGACCTGTTCAATAAAGTAAAACCACCTTATAATATCAACGAAGCATCACAACACGCAGGCCTGGAGGCTCTGAAACATACGGACTATGTGAATGAATGGATCAGGGAAACAGTTGAACAAAGGGCAATAATAACGAATGCACTAAGAAACTTTTCTTTCGTGAAAGTTGTTTATGCCAGCGATGCCAATTTTATTTTGGTTAAGGTAATGGATGCAGATGCACTTTATGAGTTCCTTGCAGCAAACGAAATTGTGGTCCGCAACAGGAGCAAAGAAACAGGTTGTGAAAATTGCCTGCGGATCAGTATCGGAACACCCGAAGAAAACAAATTATTAATCAGCACAATGAAAAATTATGAAAGCAGAAAATAGTGAGCTGTTCAATCCCCATTCAGGGGGGCAGGGGGCGAAAAAAGTTTTATTTATCGACAGGGACGGAACCATTATTAAAGAAGCTCCTCCAACTTATCAGCTTGATGATTTCATTAAACTGGAATTTTATCCTGATATGTTCTTCTACCTTAGAAAAATTGCGGAGGAACTGGACTACGAGTTGGTAATGGTTACCAACCAGGATGGCCTGGGTACAGGATCCTTTCCGGAAGAAACATTCCGGCCGGTACATAACCTGGTTATGAAAAGCCTGGAAAATGAACGCATCATTTTTACTGAAGTTATTATTGATAAAACCTTTCCCGAAGAAAACGCCCCCACCAGGAAACCAGCAACCGGGTTACTTACAAAATATATCAATAACCCTGAGTACGACCTGGTAAATTCATTTGTAATAGGCGACCGGATTACCGATATGCAACTGGCAAAAAATTTAAACTGCAAAGGGTTATGGCTGAATACAGATGAGGCTTTGGGAGCATCTGAAATAAATGCTACTGCTGATCAACTAAGAAAAGATACAATTGCGTTGGAGACCACTAGTTGGGCTGATATTTACGATTATCTGAAACTACCGCCCCGAATCATCACTCATCAACGCAATACCAATGAAACTAAAATTACAGTTACCGTAAACCTTGACGGAACCGGTATCGCTGATATTAAAACCGGACTTCCATTCTTTGATCATATGCTTGATCAGCTTACCAGGCACGGAAATATTGACCTGGCTATTGACTGCAAAGGTGACCTGCATATTGATGAACATCATAGCATTGAGGATACGGGCATTGCATTGGGAGAAGCCATAGCAAAGGCTTTGGGAGACAAGCGTGGTATAGAACGATATGGATTTTTGCTACCCATGGATGATTGCCTGGCCCAGGTGGCCATTGATTTTGGCGGAAGAAGCTGGATCGTGTGGGATGCGGTATTTAAGCGGGAAAAGATAGGAGAGATGCCAACTGAAATGTTCTTTCATTTTTTTAAGTCATTCAGCGATGCGGCTAAATGCAATCTGAATATTAAGGCTGAAGGGGAAAATGAACATCATAAGATCGAATCTATATTTAAAGCTTTTGCAAAGTGTGTAAAGATGGCAGTAAAAAGAGACGTCAACAACAATGAATTGCCATCAACCAAAGGAATATTATGATTGCCATCGTAAAATATAATGCCGGCAATGTACAGAGTGTGCAATATGCTTTGCAGCGCATTGGCGTTGAGTCGGAGATTACAGATGCCATTGATCGGATTCAAAGTGCAGATAAAGTTATTTTTCCCGGTGTAGGGCATGCTTATGCTGCAATGCAGTCTTTAAAAGAAAACGGACTCGATAAGGTTATCGTTAGTTTAAAACAACCAGTGCTAGGTATTTGCCTTGGTATGCAGCTGATGTGCAGGCATTCTCAGGAAGGAGATACCAGTTGCCTGGGTATTTTTGATACGGATATACAATTGTTTGAATCAGCGGTTTTAAAAGTACCACAGATCGGCTGGAATAATATATATGATTATAGGTCTGTTCTTTTTGAGGGATTGGATGAAGCTGTATTTGTTTACACCGTGCATAGTTATTATGCTGCCATTGCAAAAGATACCGTTGCAAAAACGGATTATATAATACCCTACAGTGCTGCTTTGCAAAAAGATAATTTTTATGGTGTGCAATTTCACCCGGAAAAATCAGGGCTTGTTGGAGAAACCATTTTGAAAAATTTTATTCAAAAAACATGATCATTATACCAGCTATCGATATCATCAATGGTAAATGTGTGCGCCTTACTAAAGGCGATTATGCTCAACAAGAAATTTACAACGAGGATCCAGTTGAAGTGGCTAAAATGTTTGCAGCTGCTGGCTTGCAACGTCTGCACATAGTTGACCTGGATGGAGCAAAAGCAGGTGCAATACAAAACCTGGCTGTGCTTGAGAAGATTGCAACAGCCGTAAATATGGTTATTGATTTCGGAGGAGGAGTTAAAAAAATAACTGATGTGGAAAATGTACTCAATTCAGGTGCATCTCTGGTTACCATCGGTAGCCTGGCTGTAAAACAACCCGAAGTACTGGAAGAATGGCTGATGGAATTTGGGGCCAATCGTTTTTTAATTGGTGCAGATGTGTTGGACGAAAAGATTAAAATAAGCGGGTGGCTTGAAGATGGCGGTATCAATATTTTTGATTTTGTTGGAAGACTTATTAGCCTCGGCGTGACAAATATTTTTTGTACCGATATTTCCAAGGATGGCATGATGGAAGGGCCTTCTATCCGCCTGTATCAAAAAATAATGGAACAGCATCCGGAGATTAATTTGATAGCCAGTGGTGGTGTAAGCAACCTGGAGGATGTGAGGCAATTAAAAGAAATTGGTTGCTCGGGCGCTATCATCGGCAAAGCTATATATGAAAAATTAGTAACACTGCAGGATCTCTCGGCTCTAAACTCTAAACCCTAAAGCTCTAAACTCAAAACAATTAATCTTGCTAACAAAAAGAATCATAGCCTGCCTGGATATTAAAGATGGCCGAACAGTGAAAGGCATCAATTTTGAAGATATCCGTGATGCTGGTGACCCGGTTGAATTGGCAATGCTGTATTCCCAACAGGGTATAGATGAACTGGTGTTTTTGGATATTACAGCCACGATAGAAAAAAGGAAAACGTTGGCCGAATTGGTGAAGCGAATCGCCGCCAATATAAACATTCCTTTTACTGTTGGTGGAGGTATAACAACTGTACAGGATGTTGCCCTGCTTTTGCGAAACGGAGCAGATAAAATTTCAGTTAACACAGCCGCCTACAATAATCCGCAGTTAATAGGTGAATTGAGCAGGGCTTTCGGCAGTCAGTGTGTAGTGTTGGCCATTGATACAAAAAAAGAAACGGATGGAGAATGGTATGTGTATTTACATGGTGGCCGCACAAGAACAGAAACTAAAACTATCGATTGGGCAAAACAGGCCGTAGATACCGGAGCAGGCGAAATTTTATTGACCAGCATGAATAATGACGGAACAAAAAATGGTTTTGCATTGGATATCACGGCCAGCCTGTCAAACAGTTTGCCCGTGCCTGTGATAGCGAGCGGTGGTGCAGGTTCGCCGCAACACTTTGCAGATGTGTTTAAAATTGCAAATGCTGATGCAGCGTTGGCGGCCAGTATCTTTCATTATAAAGAAATAGAAATACCGGCCTTAAAAAAATATTTACAGGAACAACAAATAGCCATAAGAATATGACCGTAAATTTTAAAAAATACAGCGATGGCCTGGTGCCAGCTATTATACAAGATGCTAAGACCGATAAGGTACTTATGCTTGGTTTTATGAATGCCGAAGCATTGATAAAAACCAGCGAGCTGCAAAAAGTAACTTTTTTTAGTCGTAGTAAGAACCGCTTATGGACCAAAGGAGAAGAAAGTGGAAACTATCTTTTTGTAAAAGAAATGAGATCAGATTGCGACAATGATGCTTTATTGATCAAGGCTGAACCTGCCGGACCAGTCTGCCATACAGGGGCAGATACTTGTTGGGATGAAAAGAACGAATCGGATAATTTTCTGACGCAGTTGGAGGATATCATCGCAGAGCGTAAAAATAATCCTACACAAAAATCTTATACCAGTTCTCTATTTGAAAGCGGCATGAATAAGATGGCCCAGAAAGTAGGAGAGGAAGCTATTGAGCTGGTTATAGAAGCTAAAGATGATAATGCAGTACTTTTTAAAAATGAAGCTGCAGATCTCTTATTTCACTACCTGGTACTACTGCAGGCAAAAGGTTTTAAACTGAATGATGTTGTTGAAGTATTAAAAGAACGCCATAAAAAATAATGGTTAATTTCTCCTTACCTCTTGCAGTAGCCGTCCGATGATTCAACAGGTTCAAGTGCCTTCATATCAATATTGTTGGCGCTTTTTTTATTGCCCCATTTGAATACCTTTTCAAAAAATGGCAGTAGTTTATTGTTTTTTATCTTACTTAAGAAATATACCTCGTGTTCTTTTTCCTTGATGCCCATTTCATATAAAATAACATCGTGCTCTTTAATGCCCAGCTGATTGAAGAATTGCTTCATGCGGAAATATTCGCATACATTGCCGCTTTCAAGGCTGCCGGCAAAATAAAATGGCATGAACCAGCCAATGATATAACAACTGAAAGAAATTGTTTTACCGATAACATGAAAACGGAATTCATACCATTTTGAAACAGGAATATCATATTGGTTCATGATCTTCAATACTTCGTTGCGGTGGTTCCATTCATCCAGTTCAATTTGCCTGATCTCGGCTTTTTGCGTTTTGTCTTTTACAGAACCCGCATGTCCCTGGTAGGCAAAGGCTGCCGCTTTTTCGGCAGAGTATGCTTTTTGAAGAAGATCAACTAATTCCTTGTGCTGCAGTTTCACTTTTTTTATTTGTAAATATAATGGAAGCAGGGCAAATGAAACAGGCATTACTTCAGTAACTGCGCAACGCACTCATCTATTTTTTCAGGGTTTCCTTCCCGGCAATCTATATAACTGTAAATACCCATGATCAGTGGCATGGGTGTTTCTTTGTGGCCATACAGGTAAATGGTTTGAATAATGCTTTTTTTCAGGTTGTATTCCATCAGCTTTGCACACTGAAATTCATCCCAACAAACCGGCGACTTATCATAATCGGGTGAAAGAAAGACCAGCACTTTATCTGACTGCTGGATGGCAGATGATATCATCTGTATCCATAATCCTCCCGCAGGAATACTGTCTTTATCAAAAAAAATATTGAGCGCATTGTTTTTTGCTTTCAGCTCATCAACAAAATACTGCACATCCTTTGAATGAACATGGGCATAGCTTAGGAAGTAGTTGTATCTTTTCTTTGCTGATGCTTTGGCAGGTGTTTCAATGGGTTTTGTACCGGATAATTTTTTTTGTAACGTATTTTTTATTCTTTGCCAGAATGTTGATTGTTTATCAAAGTCATCAGGATTCAGATCAAGGCTTTTCTTAAATTCAGTAAATACAGGCAATGCTGCGTCGGCTTTTTCCTGGCTATGTACAACCAGCTTCAGTACGTTAATGGGCAAACCATTTTGCAGCCAGAAATATGCAGCCTGCAATAAAGCCGGCAATATTTTGTGCATGGGTATTTTTTGGTAACCGGTTGCAATGATGGGCATGATGATTGAATTTTTATCTTCATCATACGCAAATGTGTTTATGCAACGGAAAATATCGCTGACAACTTCATCAGGTTCTTTTATTTTTTCACCTGGTTCAAAACAAAGCACTCTTTTAAAATTAAATTGCTGCTGGTCTGTTTGCGAAAGGGGTTTGCTGAGCCAGCAGTTCAGTTGATCAAGCAGGTTAACTTCTTTATCTTTTGCCATTGCATCAACACTTAATCCTTTTTGCTGCAGAGCAAGCATTAAACTACCTTCCAGGCCAATATACTCATTCGGGAAAGCTGACATTACCAGGATATCTGTAGCATGTTCTGCAGGAACGCTACTCAAATCGCCCTGCAATAACTGTAAAACAGTGTTGCCCTGTTTGCGTTCAATATTTACCTGGGAAAGCAATTTCATATTGAAGTATATTGATTGGAACAATGTAAGCTACCTGATAAAATTACCATATTTCGGTATAAAAATGTTGTACTTTTAAAAGCACATGTACAGACAGAAAATAAAAATAAAATGAAAAAGTTTTTTATCCTCTTACTACTTGGCTTTACAATTATTGCCGAGGCGCAAAAAACAACCGGCTGTGGTTTTAAAGTTCCACCACGATCATTATTGAAAAATAATTTTGCTTCAGTGTATGAAGCAAAAGCGATCCTGAATAACATGCTCGACAGTATTAAATGGAAACAAAATTTTAGTGTGCGGGAAGAGAATGGCATCCGCAATGCCTATGCCACTATCATCCGCAATGCACGCTGGATCATTTACGACAACGATTTCCTGGAAGATATTGATGCTTACTCCGCAACCAAATGGGCTTCAATTAGTGTACTGGCGCATGAAATGGGGCATCATTATTATAATCATGTTATCAGCGGGCAGGGAAGTACACCCCCAAAAGAAATTGAGGCCGATGCTTTCTCGGGATATGTAATGCAGAAACTGGGAGCCACACTTAATGAATCGCTTGCGGCCATGAACGCCATTGCAACTGAGCAGGCCAGTGCCACACATCCGGGTAAAAAGGACAGACTTGCTGCCATTACCCGGGGATGGAACGCAGCAAAAGCAGAGCTATCCGGCAACACAAATGGTAATACCAGTGGTAACCAGGGAGGAAACAATCCGCCGGTAAACCCCAATGGTAATTCGGGTGGAAATACAAACGGACAGGGCAACACAAACCTGCCACCTGTTGATGACCCCAGCTGGATTAGTTTAACCGTGCAAAGCAATAAAACAGAAACTGTAATGCTGAGTGATGATGGAAGAACCTTTCAACCTGCAGAGATAAAAGCGGGCGAGCCTTTCCTTTTCCGCTTTGAGATTTACCAATATGGATGGCTGAAACTCCCGTACTTTAATGGGTTCAGAACCTTTAAATTAATGCATGGTAAGGATTACAGTATATTATGGAACCGCCGCAGCAAAAACTGGACAGTGGTTGAAGTACCGAATTAAAATATCACAAAATGAAAAAATGGTTTGCAGCAATGCAAACCATTTTTTTAATGTGCCAGCCGCCTTTTTTTGATCATACCGCCCTTAGTATCTCTAACACTGTTCATCACCACAAATGCATCGGGTGTAATTTTCAAGATCTCGGTATTTAATTTATTCAGCTCTAGACGGGTAATTACGGTGTAGATGATGTCTACATTTTTTGTTTCACCGCTTTTTCCGTAGCCCCGTTTGCCGTTATATACAGTAACACCACGCCCCATGGTATCTATGATCATCTGCCTGATCTCTTCGCTGTGCGATGATACAATGGTAACACCAATATACTCTTCAATACCTTCCACAATAAAATCAAGGGTTTTGGATGCAGATAGATAGGTGATCATAGAATACAATGCAATTTCAATAGATAAGAAATAAGCAGCGGCAGAAAATATTAAAACGTTAATCACAATAATGATATCGCCGATGGTGGTACCCAGTTTGCGGCTGAGGAAAATAGCCAGCACTTCGGTACCATCAATTACAGCACCGCCCCTTACTGCCAGGCCAATGCCTGTGCCTAAAAAGAACCCACCGAATACGGCAACCAGTAAATTGTCGTTTGTAACGTTTGGAAAATTCACCGTGGCCAGGCAGATGGCCAGGCCGGTGATGGCCAGTGCGGTTTTAATGGCGAACTGCCTGCCCATTACCTGGTAGGCAAGTATGATGAAAGGAATGTTTACACAGATGATCAGTATATATAAGGGCACTTTTGTTACTGCCGAAATAAGCAAAGAAATACCGGTAGCGCCACCATCTATAAAATGGTTTGAAAGTAAAAAGCCCTTAAAGCCAAAAGACGCTGCAAAAATACCGGCTGCAATTAATACCAGGTCTTTCAGATGCCGTTTGATGGTTATCAGCAATTCCCGGTGCCCCTTCGCTATTTTATAAGGCGACAGTGATTCTTTTGAGACGGGCTTTTTATTTTTCTTCTGCAGTGTTGTTTGCACAATGATCTGCGACCAGAATGGATTCATACCGTATGATTTTATTGTTTCATCAATATAAAAAAATACCGGGGCTTTTAAAATTTTTAGCCCCGGTACCTGCTTTTATTTTTTGTTTGCGGCTGCAATTTTATTGTTGATGATATTGCACCATTTTTCTGCCATCTGCAGTTCGCCTGTAAGCATGCCGCCATCATATTGGATATCGAAGAAAGGCAATGCCTCCCCAGAGCGTTTTTTATCGCGGGTTTCAAAAACCAGTTCCAGCTTTTCGGTAATACTGTAATGATGATCGCCATCGCTTTCAGTTCTTTTTATATTGGCAATGCGGCACTTCTCTGCTTCGGCAAGCGCTACCTGATGTGCCATATCGCCATCGGCTGTTTTTTTGGTAAAGAAAACCACGTTGGCTTTCTCATCCATACCAATGGAAGTATTGCCCCAGGTATTAAAAGTGGTAACGGCTAAATTAAATTTATCAGCCTCCCGGTTAAGTAACAGCAGGTTTTGCTTTACTTTTTTACGGTGGCTGATGTTCATCAATATAAAGGGTACTGTGCAAAGCAGTAAAAAAAATACGGCTGTAAGGATCGTTCCTGTATCTATTGTCATGGTGTTGTTTTTTAAATGCATAAAATGTACAGTCCTGCTTTACACAAGACTGCATTCAATAAAATTCATCCTGCCTGAGCAGGCCTAAAACAATAAATTACCAGAAATAATGAAAGGGAAAAATGAGATCGGTGTTTTGTAACCGTACCAGCAGTTTACGGAAAAAGAAGTTGTATCGGGAAAAGGTATGCACATATACATGTTCTGCTGCTATTTTAGCGGCAGAAAATTCCTTCCAGGTACTTTTTACAGAAGCCGGGTTACTATAACTGCAAACCGTTACCGCATTCTCCGATTGTATGGTATGCTGAAAATGTTTTGCAAAAACCGGGTTGCTGTATTTCTTTTCAGCATGGCCATCCTGCGTTAAAAAAGATCCATTACCTGCATATACCACACCGCTGTAAAGCCCTATTGCAAAGCAATAGAGCAGGGCAATGCTGATGAGGCCGGTTATGCGTAATGATTTCTTCACAGGCTAAAGGTACGATTTTTTGACCGGTAGCTTTTCAGCGGGGTATATCCAGCCGGGTAAAATGGCATAACAATGACAAATAGTATACAGTTCATTGAAATATGACAGGCTGGGTGAATAATGCTTTATCAATTCCTTATGCAGGCAAAGCGTTTCTTTGATCATAGTAAGCAGAACTTAATTCTCCTTAAACAGAACTTGATTCCCTTTAAGCGGAACTTAATTCTCTTTAAGTGGAACTTAATTCTCTTTAAGTGGAACTTGATTCTCTTTAAGCGGAACTTGATTCCCTTTAAGTGGAACTTGATTCTCTTTAAGTGGAACTTGATTCCCTTTAAGTGGAACTTAATTCTCTCTAAGTGGAACTTAATTCCCTTTAAGCGGAACTTGATTCTCTTTAAGCAGCACTTAATTCCCTTTAAAGAGAACTTAAAACCTTGCTACTATCTTTAAATTAACCAGCCTTGGAGTCAGCCTGTTAGGCAGGCTGTAGATATTGCCGGCAAAATCTTTAATAAGCTGAAAGGAGATGGTATTGCGTCGGTCGATCAGGTTAAATACTTCAAAACTTGCCCAGATGTTTTCGAAACTGCGGAAAGGACTATGGCTGCGGCGCTTACTTTTTTCGCTCAGCAGCTGTGCGCTGAAACCGGCATCCACCCGTATATACGGCTCTATAATGAGGGCATTCCGGTATTTAACGCTGTTGGGAATATTGTAACTCATATTGCTTCCGTACAACAGGTTTAAATGAAATTTTAAGTTTTTGTTGGTGGTTAAATAATCTTCTAAATACAAACCGGCAGTTATTAAACGATCGGTAGGGCGGCGTACAAAACCCACATTGTACTTAACACTGTCAACAGCCACCTGGTCGGTACTTTTTGCAGTAATGATCTCACCGGCTGCATTTTTATACTGGTAGTAAAAATCATTGTCCAGGTTTTCTTTGGTTTGCATTATACCAAAGCTTAACCAACTTTCGGCATCTTTTACCAGTTCGCCAAAAAGCCTGGCTTCAAAACCGGTGGCATAGGCTTTGGCATTATTATTTCCGGCATAACGGATCTTTACATTGTCAATATCATACACATCCACACTGCTCATACTTTTGTAATAAGCTTCGGTAGTAATGCGGAAGGGGCGGTTGCCAAAGCCTTTAAAATTATAATCCATACCGGCCACTACCTGGTAACTTTTTTGCGCTTTCACATCCGTGTTCAAAGTACCATCATATTTTCTTAACTCCCGGTAAAAGGGTGGTTGATGATAAGCGCCTGCAGCCAGTTTTAAAACCACATCTTTTTTCCAGTTTGGTTTTACGCTCAATTGCATTCGTGGGCTGATCAGGAATTCTTTGTTTAGCGAATTATAATTGTAGCGAACCCCGGCCTGCAGTGTAATGGTATTGCTTTTACCCATGCGGATATTGTCCTGCAAATAGCCACTGTACTTTTGAATGCTGAGGTCGGCAACAGAGTTAATGCTGCTGAACAGGTTTAGTTGTGCAGGGTTGTAGGGCAATGAATAGCCGGCACTGTCGCGGTATTCCCACTCCCTTAATTTATCGGTAATATTAGTTTGCTCTACGCTGTTGCCAAACAGGATGACGTGCTTGCCTGCTGTGTAACTGCCTTTCAGGCTTGCATTGTACACGTTTATATTTAACTCGTTGCGGCCATAATTTTGATAATAACCTGCACCCAGCGGATTCACAATTTGTCCGTAGGTACTGCTGGTATTATCAAAGTCCCTGTCGCCAAAAAGGTAATTGCTGGCAATATCAAAGTTTTCATTCTCCTTATTCTGGAAGCGGCTCACCATCCACTTTAGCCGTAATTTTTTATTGGGGGTATGCACCAGGCTCAGGCCAATAAGGTTTGTTTTATATCCATCTCTTTCCTGCCCTTCAAAAGAAATATCCAGGCCAAGATTGGCTGTGAACAGAGGAGAGAAGACCGAAGTTGTTTTTTGAACCGATTCAGGGAATAAGGTAAATTTTGTAACGGAATAGGTACCCAGAAATTCGAGCTGCAACTTGTTACTGATCTTGTAGGTAACAAAGGCCTGCATATCGGATGAAGAAGGAATATAAGAGCCAACAGTCTCCTGGCTTTTTAATAAATTTTTATTGCTGCGGTTGCGTATGCCAAGCAGGTAAGATATCTTCCCTTTTTTGGCAGCACCTTCTACATGAAAACCCTGTTCTAATAAACTTACATAAGCAGAGCCACCAAAGCCTGTAGGATTTTTATATTGAATATCCAGTACACTGCTCATCTTATCGCCATATTTTGCCTGGAAACCCCCGGTATAAAAATTTACATTCTTGGCCAGTTCAGGATTTATAAAACTCAGGCCTTCCTGCTGGCCGCTGCGAACCAGGTAGGGACGAAAAATTTCAAAGTCGTTGATGTAAATTAAATTCTCATCATAATTACCCCCACGCACACTGTATTGCGATGTGAGTTCGTTATTGCTGCCTACCAGTGTTTTTATTACAGCTTCAATACCACCGGTAGTGCTTGGCATGGTAATTACATTTTTAGGATTTATTTTCACCAGGCCTGTTTCGGTTCTTTCTTTTTCTGTACTAACTTCTACGGTTTGTAAAGTCTGGCTGCCCCTTTCCATTTGGATGGTTACTTTTTCTTCTTCTCCATCGCTCAGGTAAAAATTCTTCTGAGTTTCGTTGTAGCCGGTATAGGTAAATACCAGAGCAAATGACTTACCTGCAGGTACTTTAATGCGAAATGTGCCGCTATCGCTGGTAGTAAGTCCGGTTTGCCTGCCTAAGATAACTACCGATACCCTGGCTATAGGCTTGTCATTTTCATCAACAACCCTGCCGGTGATCCAGGCAGATTTGGTTTGAGAGAAAACAGTAACAGTAAGCAGCAGTAATAAGGCGGTAAAGGCGGTTCTCATTATATGAAGATATATATTTTATAATGTTTTGCAATGCCCTAAATTTACAGCACAAAAAACATAATATAGTGATCAGAAAAATTTTTACTGCCATTGCAATTTCAGCCGTTATCTATTCGTGTAACAATAAAAGCAAGGGGGATGCTGATCCAAAAGGAGATAGTATTTCGGAAAATATAAAACAGGAAAAGAATAGCGAATTGATATACCTGGATACCGCGGAAAGTATTCAGAACATTCTTTGCCAGGAATGGGTATTGGCAGATGATGCAGATGGGCTGGAAGGAATGGATGAGAACTCGAAGTTTGAAGTGCCTTACCGCAGTTTTTGTTTTTCTACAAAAGGTACTTTTGTTAAAAACCCCCGCAATACATTTGATTGCGGCACCTGGACTTATGACGATGCTGCCAAAACCATCACGCTTAATAATACAATAGATAAAACCAAAGATATTTATAAGATAGCCAAAATTGTCTATGATGAACTTACCCTGGTAAATGTTGGTATAAACAGCACTACCAATTTAAAATTTATTGCGCCCGGTAAAAGATTTAAAGATCCCATGGCAGAGCCTTATTTACTGGATAATAACAAATGGCGCATTAAACCCAAAGCGAAAGAATCTGATTCGGCCATTCACCAGCGGCTGAAAGATAACCTGCATTTCTTTATCCTGTTCTATAAAAACGCATTGGCCAAGGAAGAAAAGACGGTTTCTTTCTGGGGATTACCCAGCTGTTTTAAATGGTATGGCGGCGCCATCTTTTTAAAAAAGAAAGAGGAACTGAAAGAGAACTGGATCAATTGTTTTTACAATGAAGAACAGGCTATGCAGGCTTATGCACTTGCAGACAGATTATTAAGCCAGAAATACAACTGGCCAAAAGGAGAGCAGAACTGGCTGAAGCTAAACCTGGCTGTGGTAGAACTGATGTATAAAAAACTGGATGAGGTAAGATAATTTGTGATTGTTGCAACCTTGTTGTGATAATAGTATTAACAGCAGCAGCTTTGTTTTTTCATAATCCATTATTTTTGCGTTGTGAAAAAAATACTCATCATATTTAGTGTTTACCTGTTGCTGTTACCAGCTATGGCCTGCGCCGGTGTTGATACCTGCAATGATGAGGTGGAAAATACTGTTGCAAAAGCTGCCACGCATGATGAACACGAAAAAGAAGACTGCGGTAATTTTTGCAGTTGCTCCTGCTGCGTACATATTGTATCTGTAAATTTCCAATCTCCGTTGCTTGTGGTTAATAAACCGCTGGCTGCAGATCAAAAGCATGCTTTGTACCATAATATTTCACTTCCTTCCAACTATTTTGGAAATATATGGCAGCCGCCCAAGATGGATCAGTGTATCTAACAGAAACTGATCATCTTATCTTAAATTAATTTTAATGCAAAAAATAATTGCGTTGCTTATGGCAACCGTACTGGCTTATACTGCCAGTGCACAAAATAGTTTTACAGTAATTGTAAAAGACAGCAAAACGCTTTTGCCCTTAAACGGTGCCAGCGTGATTGTAAACAATACTTCATCAGGTGGTACGGCCGACAGTACTGCGCAGGTTCAGTTATATAATATTCCAAACGGAAAGCAAACCATTACTTGCAGCTTTGCAGGATATGAACCGGTAACGCAGGAATTTGTTTTTCCGCTATCCGGTAAGGAACCGGTCATCATTCTTTTATCAGCTGTTGAAGAGGATATGGATGAAGTAATTGTGCAGAGTACCCGTACCAGCCGAACTATTGCCAACACTCCAACCCGTGTAGAAACGATTGACGGGGAAGAACTGGATGAAAAAAACAATATGCGGCCAGCCAATATATCTATGCTGCTGCACGAGAGTACAGGCCTGCAGGTACAGCAAACCTCGGCAACCAGCGGCAATGCCAGCATACGGGTGCAGGGGCTCGATGGAAAGTATACACAGCTTTTAAAAGATGGTTATCCCAACTATGGCAATTTTGCCAGCGGATTAAGTGTAATGGAAATTCCGCCGCTTGACCTGAAGCAGGTGGAGGTTATCAAAGGCCCGGCCTCTACTTTGTACGGGGGCGGTGCTATTGCGGGCGTGGTAAACTTTATTTCAAAAATGCCCGGGGAAAAGCTGGAAGCTGATTTTATGTTCAACCAGTCGCATGTAGGACAAACGAATGTTGGTGCTTACATTGCTCAGAAAAGAGGAAAGTTTGGATTTAGTTTTCTTGGCCTGGGAAATCTTCAGAAAGCCTATGATGTTGATAAGGATGATTTTTCGGAGTTGCCGAAGAGCCGGAATTTTACTTTAAATCCAAGGTTGTTTTTTTATCCTGCTGAATCGTGGAGCATCATGCTTGGTCACAGTTATACAAATGGATCAAACACAGGTGGCGATATGATAAAGATAAAAGGGAATGGCAATGCACAGCATACCTATTTTGAAGAGAACAATACAATCAGAAATACCACAACGCTTGAAGTTGATAAAAAATTCGGGAGTGGTAATAAGCTAATACTGAAACAAAGCCTGGGATTGTTTGACAGGGTGATAACGCTGCCGTTTTATGCCTTTTCCGGATTTAACACAAACAGCTTTACTGATCTGTCGCTGCTGCAGAAAAGACGAAACCATACCCTTATAAGCGGGTTGAATGTTATGTATGATAAATTTAAACACCGCAATTTGAGGGTGCTGGACGCTCAGACATTTACAGCGGGTGTTTATATGCAGGATACCTGGGATATAAGCAATAGGATCATCCTGGAAAGCGGATTAAGAGTAGACAATATGCGGTTTAAAAATGCAGGATACACCAAGACACAAACCTTTGTTTTGCCAAGGGTATCTGCATTATTTAAGATCACTGAAAAACTGAGTTCCCGTATCGGCGGCGGGCTGGGTTATAAAACACCTACTTCCTTTACTGAAGAAACAGAAAGGCTTCAGTACCAAAACCTGCAGGCATTAAATAATGTAAAGGCCGAGCAGAGTGTTGGCGGAACTGCCGACATCAATTTTAAAACAAAGATCACCCACGACCTTGCTTTCAGTATTAACCAGCTGTTTTTTTATACCACTATCAGTAAACCGCTTGTGTTAAGCGTTGATGGCTTTGGTAATTATTCTTTTTCCAATGCCAGCAGTCCTGTTACCAGCACCGGCTTTGAAACCAATGTAAAGTTTATTTACAAAGAAGATCTGAAATTGTTTGTAGGTTATACATACACACATGCAAAGGCAGGTTACCTGGCAGGAAACCAGTTTTTAAAACTGATACCAAAAAATAAACTGAACCTGACGCTGATGTACGAAAAGGAAGATAATTTTAAACTGGGCCTGGAAAGTTATTTAACCGGCAACCAGTATCTGAATAACGGAACCAGCGCCCCCTCCTTCTGGGAGTTTGGGTTTATGGCACAAAAAACATTCAGAAAGGTGTCACTGTTTGTTAATTTCGAAAACTTTACCGACCAGCGGCAGAGCAAATACAAAACCGTTGTGAATCCGCCGCATAACAACCCAACTTTTGACGATATCTGGAATCATACAGAAGGGTTTGTGGTGAATGGAGGTATTAAAATAAAATTGTAGCGAGGAAATTTTCTGCAAGTCGGGCCTTTAAAGCCGGACTTGCATTTTTTTTCATTGTAATCCATTAACTTCTTTAAGTGATTTCAGTACAAAATTTTTTGATACCACGAATTCCTTGTCAGAGATGTTTTTGTCTGCATCGAGTTTAATTAAAAATATCTCCAGTTTTGTCCTTTGTGTAAGGTTTAAACTGACAGATACAGGAAGTCCGTTAATAAGATGAAGTTTAGAGAGCCTGTTTGTATGTTCGGGTTTATCTGTGTGAAATATGAAGCTACTATCCAATTTAAAGTCGGGGTTATACCAAATTGTAATAGTATCGGGTTTGGCATTCTCCATGTTGGAGATCAGTAGTGCTTTTCTGCAATTGAATCCTGCAATGGTTTTAGCTGAATCAAAATACTTCACAACGGGCGTATGAACAATTCTATCTTTTTTTCTCCCATGCAGCGAATCTAAATAGTTATTTACCATCTCCTCTTCCTCATAAGTAGCTATTGTACCTGATTGGTTGCCTGAAATCTCCCGCAGTGCAATTATGGTTTTGTTTTTCGCATTGAATAAATAAGTTGATCTGCCATAAACTGTGTTTACAACTTTTTCAAAGCCAGGTTTGAACCATATGCTGATATCATATCCTTCCTGGGCAGAAGGCCCTGAGTAGGTCTCTACAGGCATATCCATTCCAACTGATGAAGGTGGGGGCGGCGGCGGAGGAGGAGGGGGCATGTCAAAAACAGATTCAGCCTGGTACTTAACCTTAAACTCTAAATATCCCTGCGAAATTGTTTTTTGTTGTGAAAAAACAAACAAAGAATTTGTCATGAAAAAGAACAGCAAGCTATGTTTTTTCATACGCATCACTTATTATGCAAGATAAAATTAGGTTACAGATTTTTCAGCGCTGCGATCATAGCTGCAGGATTGGTGGCTTTAAAAACGGTACTTCCTGCCACCAATACATCAGCGCCTGCATCAATGATCGTTTTTGCATTATCCAGGGTAACACCACCATCCACTTCAATCTTAACATGCAATGATCTTTCATCGATCATTTCACGCAGTTGTTTAATTTTAAGTAAAGTGTGGGGTATAAATGATTGTCCGCCAAAGCCCGGGTTTACGCTCATCAGGCAAACCATATCAATATCGGCCAGTATATCTTTTAAAGCATCTACCGGGGTATGCGGATTTACCGCTACACCTGCCTGCATGCCCAGGCTTTTTATCTGCTGGATATTACGGTGTAAATGTGGACAGGCTTCTATATGAACTGATAAAATATCGGCACCCGCTTTTTTAAATGCTTCGGCATAATTGCCCGGCTCTTCAATCATTAAATGCACATCGCATATTTTATTGGTGGCTTTTCTGAATAGTTCCACAAACATGGGCCCGTAGCTGATATTGGGAACAAAACGACCATCCATGATATCCAGGTGATACCAGTCGGCACTGCTTTCATTTAACATGTTACATTCGGCTTCTAAATTTAAAAAATTAGCTGCCAGGAGTGATGGTGCGATGATGGACATTTGAGTTACAAGTTGATAGTTAAAAGTTGATGGTTTTATCAGGCAAAGTTAACTTATAATTTATCAGCCGGCTTCATAAATTACTTTACGCCTAAACGGGTTAATGCATCCCGGGCCTCGGGATAGTCGCCGGTAATTTGTAATGCTATCTTATATGCTTCAATAGCATCATTTGGCTTGTTTAATTTTTCCAGGCAACGGCCAAGCCAGTAATGGCCTTCATCAAAATTACTTTGCAGCGTAACGGCTTTATCTAAAACGGTAACGGCATCAGTATATCTGCCCATATCGTACAGGGCAATACCTTTTTCGCGGTAGGCAAACATATAATTGTAATCCAGGTTCAGGCATTGATCAAAAAAAGCGATCGCCTTCATTTTTTCTCCGGCATAATTATAATACAGGCCCTTTATAAACAAGGCTTCAGTTTCTGTTTTAGGTATTTTGGAACGGATCAAAAAATCTGAAACTTCCAATGCCTTTTTATTCTTTGTCTGCGCATACAGCGAGCCCAATAAAATCACATACTTAGGCAAGGGATTTATTTGTAGTGCTTTCTCATAAGAAGCAATCGCAGCAAGCGTATCCTCATTTTCGTATTGCAGGTTGGCCTTAATATCCCAAAGGCGGTCATTTAAACTGTCATTTTGTAATTGCTGATTGGTAAATGCAATGGCTTTATCGAACTCAGATCCTTCCCGGTAAAACTGTATCAGTTTTTCTTTGATAATGGGTGAATCGGGATATTGCAGCATTGAATCCTGCAATATTTTTTCACGGGTCGAAACTGATACTACGGTCTTTTTGCCGGTTTCTTTGGATTGATCCTGGTTATTACATGACATGATTGTTATCAGTAAAACCAGGCTTACAAGTATTAATTTTTGCATAGTGCAAAAGTAAGAACTGCATGCAATAGCCAGATGACAATTCTCTGACAAAATAAAAATTAACATAATCTACATTTGCGGCAGAAAAAAGAAATATACAAACATGAAAAAAATACTCGCAATAAGTTTAGTGGCAGTTGCCGCAATTTCGCTGGTTTCATTTAAAAGCAACGTACAGAAACCTGTAGCCCAAACACTTTTAACAGATACCATTTTATTTGAAGGCGAAAAGCATTTTGCAAATATGCAGCAGCTTACTTTTGGCGGCGATAATGCCGAAGCTTATTTCAGCTACGATGGTAAATGGCTTATTTATCAATACACTAATGCAAAAGCGGGTATTATGTGCGATCAGATGTTCATTGGTAAAATACCCACCAAACCCGGAGAAAAATTTGAACCCAAAAGAATAAGCAGCGGCAAAGGAAGAACCACCTGTGGGTTTTTTACAAAAGATGGTAAACACGTGATATATGCCAGCACACACCTGGGTGCAGATACCTGCCCGCCAGTGCCAGACAGGAAAAAATACGGCAACAAATACATCTGGCCCTTGTATGACAGCTATGATATTTTTATGGCCGACCTGGATGGCAAAATTGTTAAACAACTTACCAAAAGCAAGGGTTATGATGCGGAAGCTACATTAAGCCCCGATGGGAAAAAAATGATCTACACCAGTGATAAGGATGGTGATATAGACCTGTACATTATGGACCTGAAAACCGGGAAAGAAAAAAGAGTAACCAATACTTTAGGTTATGATGGTGGTGCCTGGTTCAGCCCCGATGGTAAAAAAATAATCTGGCGTGCCAGCAGGCCTAAAACAGAGGCTGAAGTAAAAGAATACAAAGAATTATTGGCACAGGGCCTGGTAGCACCAACCAATATGGAAGTGTTTGTTGCCAATGCTGATGGCAGTAATGTGAAACAGGTTACCAGTTTTGGCAATGCCAACTGGGCGCCCAGTTATATGCCCGATAGCAAGCGTATCATTTTTGCCAGCAACCATCAAAGCAAAAGAGGATATCCTTTTAACCTGTACACCATTAATGAAGATGGTAGTAACCTGGAAAAGGTAACCGCAGAAAAAATTTTTGATGCATTTGCGATGTTCAGTCCTGATGGCAAGAAGATTGTATTCTGCAGCAACCGAAATAACAACGGCACACACGATACCAATATTTTTGTGGCAGATTGGGTGGAGTAGGAGAAAACCTATAAGGTTTGCCGGGCCGAATGGCAGTGCTGCAAACCTTATGGGTTTAGTTCGATCTCACCGCCGGCTTTTAGTACATGTATCTGCAAACCATCAATGTCTTTTGTAAGACTGATGAGTTCTTCAGGACTGCCGGTTAACTGGGCATAGGTACCGTAGTGAAAAGGTATCACCTGTTTAACATTCAACAACCTGATTGCATGAGAAGCCTCCAAAGGCCCCATGGTGTAACGGTCGCCAATGGGTAGTGCAGCAATGGTTGGTTTGTATATTTCCCCAATGAGTTTCATATCACTGAATACAGAAGTATCGCCAGCAAAATAAATTTTTGTTCCATCTGATAAATGGAGAATAAATCCAACGTTCATGTGCGGAAACCTGGCCTGGCTTTCAGTAATATTGATGTGAGAAATATGAAAACCATTTACCATGGTAACATGTACATTCAAATCTTTTAAAAAGATAGTACCTCCCAGGTTCATAGGCTCAATACAATTAAGCGGACAATTATTTTCAATCAGGTACCAGCGAACCATGGGATTGGCAATGATCGTTGTTTTGCCCTGCTTTACAATATCCAGCACTTCCAGATCAAAATGATCATCATGACCGTGAGTGATGAGGAAAAGATCGGTATCATCAAATTTTTTAAGATGCGCAGGCATGAATTCGTTGGCGCTAAGCCAGGGGTCAACAATGATGATCTTATTTTCCGGAGTAGTTACTTTAAAAGTGGCGTGGCCGAGTAATTGAATTTTTGTGGCAGGCATGTCTGAATATTTTTTTGCAATTTATCTATTTCCCAGTTCAATCACTTCGGCATCTTTCATTTCGGTTCCGTCAATCACAAAACGAATAATGGTGCGTACCTTATGCCAACCCTGTTTACCTGCGGCCCCGGGGTTCATGTGCAGGCAGTTGAGTGTATCATCATACATGATCTTTAAAATATGGGAGTGGCCACTGATGAAAAGTTGCGGCCTGTGAATCAGTATTTCCTTTTTTGTTTCAGGATTGTATTTTGGCGGATAACCTCCAATATGCCGCATCATCACTTTTACGCCTTCGCACATAAAAACCAGTTGCTCGGGAAATTCCTTGCGGATATCCTGCCCGTCTATATTGCCATAAACGCCTTTAATGGTTTTATGGCGCCTGATCTTATCTGCTATTTCAACTGAGCCAAAATCACCGGCATGCCAGATCTCGTCGCAGTACTTAAAATGCTCAAAAATGCTTTCATCCAGGTAATGATGGGTGTCGGCTATTAATCCAATTCTCGTCAAGGTTTGTATAATTATTAAGTGTAAATTTACGGTACAAATTTAACGAATGCCTTTTCACCGCAACTTTACCTATTATATTGATAAGCGTTGCTGGAAATATTATTTCCTGCTAGCTTCACTTGCACTTTGCGTCAATTAAAAATGATTCTTTTCATCATTCTTAATTATTCATTCTTAATTTTAAATTTTTATGTCTCACTATTATACGCTTGGAAAAATTCCGCATAAGCGACATACCCAGTTTCGCAAGCCAGATGGCAGCCTGTATGCCGAACAATTATTTTCAACCGAAGGTTTTTCAGATGATTATGCATTGCTGTATCATTGCTATGCACCAACCATGATCACCAAAACAGACGAGCCCATTGATGTATCGCCGAAGGTTGCTGAAGAAAAAATGCTGAAGCACCGAAGTTTCGAAGGTTTTAAGGTAAAGCCTGAAGCTGATTACCTGCAGAGCCGTAAAGCTGTGCTGGTAAACGGTGATTGCCATATTGTGCTGGCCGCTCCGCAAAAAAGCATGACGGATTATTTTTACAAAAATGCCGATGCCGATGAAATGATATTTGTGCATGAAGGAACCGGTACGGTTAAAACACAGTATGGAGAGCTGCCATTCAGCTATGGTGATTATATTGTGTTACCAAGAGGAACTATTTATCAAATTGAATTTAATGATGAAAAGAATCGTCTTTTTATTGTCGAATCTTTTACACCGCTGCGCTTTCCTAAACGTTACATGAGCAAGTATGGCCAGTTGATGGAGCATGCACCGTTTTGCGAAAGGGATATCCGTACGCCGCAAAACCTGCAGACCATTGATGAAAAGGGAGATTTCCTGATCAAGACAAAAAAGAAAGGCATCCTCTATGGGCTACACTATGGCACCCATCCTTTTGATGTGGTAGGCTGGGACGGCTGCTGTTACCCTTATATTTTTTCAATTCATGATTTTGAGCCCATAACCGGCCGTGTACATCAGCCGCCTCCCGTGCACCAGACTTTTGAGACCAATGCTTTTGTAGTGTGCTCATTTGTTCCAAGGCTATATGATTACCACCCCGATGCCATTCCGGCGCCATATAATCACAGCAATATCGACAGTGATGAGGTATTATATTATGTTGCCGGTGAGTTTATGAGCCGCAAACATGTAACGCAGGGTATGATCACGCTGCACCCGGCAGGTATACCACATGGGCCACACCCTGGTGCAGTAGAAAAAAGTATTGGTGCAAAAGATACTGCCGAGCTGGCTGTAATGGTAGATACCTTCCGCCCGCTGCAATTAACCGTAGAAGCTTTGGAAATTGAGAATGATGGATATGTGATGAGTTGGGCAGAGTAGAAGACATATTTAATATTACAAAACTAAAACTATAACAAAATGGCAACCTATTATCCCCTAAAAGCCGGCAATAGCTGGACTTACCAGAATAATGATGGCAGTACATTCACCAATAAGGTAGAGGCAGAAGATAACGGAACATTTAGTATGTCTAATTCATTAGTGCCTCATCTTACCCAGGTAAAAAAAGACGGTAATACATTATACACAGATAGTTACGAAGCCGGTAACCTGCAGCCTTTTTTAAAAGAAGATGCAGCGACAGGCGATGCCTGGGAAATAAAATATAAAGCAAATACAATTGATAGTGTACTGAGTGTGGTTGTAAAATCAACCGGTGGTACAAAAGAAGTGGGCGACAAAACCTATTCAGATGTGATGGAGATGGAAGGTGTCATGAGTTTTATCGTAAATGGCAGCATTTTTAATGCGGGTACAAAGTACCAGTGGTATTATGCAAAAGATGTTGGGCTTATTTTAACTACTTCAACCCTGGGCGATAATATGCCATTGATAAGCTGTTCTATTTGACGATAGATGTTTTTTATTTCAAAATCTGTCTTATATTTAAATACTAAAACCAAAGGCTATATGATACAATTTCATGAAATTAAAGTAGGAGATTACCTGGTAGCCGATAACGACGGCGATAAAAAGCAGGGAGAAGTAACTAACCTGAACGGCAATGAAAAACAGGTTTGTGTAGATACCGGCGCCCAGGAATTCTGGTACGAAACCAATCAACTGAGCGCCATTCCGCTGGATGATGAACAATTAACCAAATTGAAATTTCATAGGCAGGATAATGAAGATGGAACTGTTAAGTATATGAAGGGGGCTTTCCGTATGATGTTACCGGCAAAAGACGATTTTTCGAAATTTGAGATTTGGTACAGAGATGAACACAGGAAGATCATGCAGCCCATTGCCCTTCACCAACTCCAGAATCATTTTTATGATATGACTAAGGTTCATTTAAATGATGAATCTTTCGATTAAATAATTTTATGTGATACAAAGAACACCCCGGCCGAAAACCGGGGTCTTTTTTTGTAAATTACTGTAAATGATAAAAAAATGAGAATTTCACTTTTTTAATGTTTTGGCATCATTTTTTTGAAAATCTACCAATTTTAGCTATCTGGCTGGCAGAAAACACCCAATTTTAGCTTTTTTTGTGGAAAACCTGATGAATTGTTGGTAATTCAATCTGAATTTTGCTGTTAATTAAATAATAACTCCTATCTTTGCGCTCCAAAAATTATGGCTAAACAGGCACTTATTAAGCAAGATGGAGTAATAATTGAAGCGTTGAGCAATGCTATGTTTAAGGTTAAATTAGAGAATGATCACGAGATTTTAGCCACTATTTCCGGAAAAATGAGGATGCACTATATCCGCATTTTGCCAGGTGATAAAGTGGGGGTAGAAATGAGTCCTTACGATTTAACCAGGGGTAGAATCATTTTCAGGTATAAATAAAATAACACGAATTATTCAGTAATACAATAAAAAACAAGAACCATGAAGGTTAGAGCTTCAATTAAAAAGCGCAGTGCAGATTGCAAGATCGTAAGAAGAAAGGGTAAGCTGTATGTGATCAACAAAAAGAATCCTCGTTTTAAGCAAAAGCAAGGATAATTAAAACTAAAGTCTAAAATCAAAATCTAAAATAAATTATGGCTCGTATTGCCGGTATAGATTTACCAAAAAACAAAAGAGGCGAAGTTGGCCTTACTTACATTTACGGAATTGGCCGTTCTACTGCACGTTATATATTGGACAAAGCTGGTAGCATTGACCATAACAAAAAAGTTAATGAGTGGAACGATGATGAGCAGACTGCCATCCGTAACGTTATCAATAACGAGTTTAAAACCGAAGGTGCTTTACGTAGTGAAACCCAAATGAACATCAAGCGTTTGCTTGATATCGCTTGCTACCGTGGTTTACGCCATCGTAAAGGTTTACCGGTTCGTGGCCAGCGTACACGTACCAACAGCCGTCAGCGTAAAGGAAAGCGTAAGACAGTTGCAGGTAAAAAGAAAGTAACTAAATAATAATTTGTCCCGGTAATTTATTTTGCCGGGAACAATTTTTTATAAGACTTCAGTAAATTTGAAACAACGCCAGATAGCACAGAAGTCGGCAGGAGGGTTGGATCAGTTCCGGTGACAATCGGGATACATTTTTAAAAGATTACCTACAGCATTTAAATTATGGCAAAAGCACAGGGCGCAAAAGCAGCCGCAAAAAAAAGAGTAGTAAAAGTTGACAGTTACGGAGATGCACACATCGTTGCAAGTTTCAACAACATCATCATCAGTTTAACCAATAAGCAAGGCCAGGTTATCAGCTGGAGCAGCGCTGGTAAAATGGGTTTCCGTGGTTCTAAAAAGAACACCCCATATGCAGCCCAGATGGCAGCAGCAGATGCAGCTAAAACCGCTTTGGATGCAGGTTTAAAAAGAGTTGATGTATTTGTAAAAGGACCAGGAAGCGGCCGTGAAGGTGCTATCCGTTCTTTATCACAAAACGGCATCGAGATCAATATGATCAAAGACGTTACACCATTACCACATAATGGTTGCCGTCCTCCAAAGAAAAGAAGAGTATAATCTGGATGCTGGTTCCTAGATGCCAGATACTGGATTTTCCAGTGGCAAGTATCAAGAATCCAGTATCAATATTTCATAACCGGGTGCATTATTCATTTTAAAAGGTCTTTATAATGATGCATCGTCACTAAAAGACCAGTATAACAATTATGGCACGTTACACAGGCCCCAAAACAAAAATCTCCAGGATCTTCGGAGAACCCATTACAGGTAATGGAAAATGGTTAACCAAGAACAGCAACCCTCCGGGTATGCATGGTGCTAACCGCAAGCGTAAAACTTTAGGTGAATATGCTTTGCAGCTTAGAGAAAAGCAAAAAGCAAAATACACTTATGGTTTGCTGGAAAAACAATTCCGCAAAACATTTGATGAAGCTGCACGCCGTAAAGGTGTTACCGGTGAAAATCTGATCAAATTATTAGAAGCCCGTTTGGATAATACTGTATTTCGTTTAGGTATTGCACCAAGCCGCCAGGCTGCACGCCAGTTGGTATCTCATAAGCACATTACTGTAAATGGCGAAGTAGTGAATATACCTTCTTACAGTTGTACTGCAGGTGATGTGATTGGTCTTAAAAATAAAAGTGCTGCAAACGGAAATATCTCTGGCAACTTACGTGGCAAAAACGCCAAGTTTAACTGGTTAGAGTGGAACGAAACTGCGTCACAAGGTACTTTTATCACTTATCCTGAAAGAGAAAGTGTTCCTGAGAATATCAAGGAGCAACTGATCGTGGAATTGTACTCTAAGTAATAGAGGGACAAGCTGAATTAATACCTTTAGCCGGTACAAAAATTTTAAACATTAAAACAACAAAATACAAATGGGAATTTTAAATTTTGTTAAGCCAGATAAGATCGTTCTTCAGAAAGCAACCGAATTTGAAGCCATCTTCGAATTCCGTCCTTTGGAACCAGGTTATGGTGTAACTATCGGTAACTCGCTGAGAAGGGTGTTGCTGAACTCCCTGGAGGGTTATGCTATCATCGGCATCAACATTGCCGGTGCCGACCATGAGTTTGCTACTTTAAAGGGCATTACTGAAGACGTTACAGAAATAATTTTAAACCTGAAGCAGGTTCGCATTAAGAAGAAAGTTGAGCATGAAGTTAACGTGGAAAAAGTAACGCTTTCTATCAAAAATAAAACAGAATTCAATGCAGGAATGATTGGAGAAGCTTCACCAACATTCGAGATCATGAATCCTGAATTGCTGATTTGCACCATGGATAGCAGCGCTAAGCTGGATATCGAGATCACGATCGGTAAAGGCCGTGGTTATGTACCTGCAGAAGAGAACAAAGAAAAAAATTCTCATTTCGGATACATTCCCGTTGATGCTATTTACACGCCTATCAAGAACGTAAAATACGCTATTGAAAATACCCGTGTGGAGCAACGTACCGATTTTGAAAAACTGATCATGGAAGTGGTTACCGATGGTACCATTCACCCGGAAGATGCTGTAAAGCAGGCAAGCCGTATCCTGATCCAGCACCTGATGATCATCACTGACGAGAATATCACTTTCGATACTAAAGAAGATAAGAAAGAAGACCTGGTTGATGAACAAACTTTACAGTTACGTAAAGTTTTAAAGACTCCATTGGAAGACCTGGATCTTTCTGTACGTGCTTTCAATTGCTTAAAAGCTGCCAAGATCAACTCTTTGAGCGAACTGGTACAGTACGAGCAGGAAGACCTGATGAAATTCAGAAACTTTGGTCAGAAATCTTTGAGTGAAATTGAACAGGTTTTGCACGAAAGAGGTTTGAGCTTTGGTATGGATTTGAGCAAGTTGAAATTAGATGATGAGTAATTAATTCGCCAATTGGCTATTGCCGGTTGGCTTTTTTTATAACAAGTAGTCTGTAATTCCTGACACGGTACAGACGAATTTTAAAACACAAATGTCATGCGTCACGGAAACAAAAGAAACAATTTAAGCAGAACGGCTTCTCACAGAAAGGCCCTGTTGATGAACTTAGGTTGCCAGTTGATCACTTACAAAAGGATCACTACAACTTTGGCTAAAGCAAAGGCTTTACGTACTTACATTGAGCCATTGATCACCAAAACAAAGAACACAACAAGTAAAGAAGCGATCATGCACAATCACCGTATTGTGTTCAGCTATTTGAACGATAAAGCTGCAGTTAAAGAATTATTTACTGTAGTTGCTCCAAAAATTGCTGCACGCCCGGGTGGTTACACACGTATCATTAAGTTAGGTGCAAGAACCGGTGATAACGCTGAAATAGCGATGATCGAACTGGTTGACTTTAACGAGATCTACGGTAAAGGGGTTACTGCTGCTGCTGAACCAGCTAAGAAAACACGTAGAAGTGGTGGAGCTAAAAAGAAAGCTGCTGCTGAAACGGAAGTTGAAGCAACAACTGAAACAACTACCGATTCTGCTGAAGAAAAAACAGAAGCATAAGTTTGAAACTAACAGTTTATATAAGGCTCCGATATTTTTATCGGAGCTTTTTTTATGGAATTAACAATGTGAAAAATTTTATTTGTTCATTTAACCACAGAATTACTTTCTTTGCAAAACCTTTCTAATCAATGTCTCTTTCTCAAACAACCCCAGCCATTTTAATTTTAGCCGACGGAACCATTTTTAACGGTACTGCTTTTGGTAAAATTGGTACTGCTACCGGCGAAATATGTTTTAATACCGGCATGACGGGTTACCAGGAAGTATTTACCGACCCCAGCTATTATGGCCAGGTATTGATCATGAACAATGTACATATTGGTAACTATGGTGTAAAAGCTGTGGATGTGGAAAGTGACAGCGTAAAAGTAAAAGCCGTAATTGGCCGTAACCTCGAGGACAAATACAGCCGTTTTATGGCAGATGCATCGCTGCAGGATTATTTTGAAGCACAGGATGTGGTGGCCATTGACGGTATCGATACCCGTGCACTGGTTGCCCATATACGTACACAGGGAGCAATGAATTGCATCATCTCCTCAGAGATAACTGATGTAGTGCAATTACAGAAATTATTGAGCGAAGTGCCTTCAATGGATGGCCTGGAACTGGCTTCAACAGTAAGCACCACAGCATCATATTTTTTAGGAGATGAAAAAAGTGACCTGCGGATTGCTGTGCTCGACTTCGGGATCAAGAAGAACATATTATCGTGCCTGGTAGAAAGAGGGGCTTATGTAAAAGTGCACAATGCAAAAACAAGCTTTGAAGAACTGGAAGAATTTAAACCACATGGTTATTTTATAAGCAATGGCCCAGGCGATCCTGCACCGATGGATTATGCCATCAAAACAGTAAAGCAAATATTAGCTGCGGATAAACCTTTGTTCGGCATCTGCCTTGGTCACCAGTTACTGGCACTGGCAAATGATATCCCTACTTTTAAAATGCATCATGGTCACAGGGGATTAAACCACCCGGTGAAAAATATCATCAGCGGTAAATCTGAAATTACCACGCAAAACCACGGTTTTGGGGTCGATCCCAAAGCAGTAAAGGCGAATGCTAATATTGAAATTACGCATGTTAACCTGAACGATGAAAGCATTGAGGGCATTCGTATCAAAGACAAAAAAGCCTTTTCGGTTCAATACCATCCCGAAGCCACACCAGGTCCGCACGACAGCCGGTATTTGTTTGATGAGTTTATTGAGCTTATAAAAACCAATTAAAGCTACGAATTACACGAATGGAGTTTTAATTAGTAAGCTATAAAATAATTCGTGCAATTAGTGTAATTCGAAAAATTAGTGTGCTAAATTCGTATTATGAAAATTGCAATCATAAACGGGCCTAACTTAAACCTGCTTGGTAAGCGTGAAGTGGAGATATACGGAAGTGAACCTTTTGAAAATTACCTGAAGACGCTGCAAGATAAATATGCCAACCAGGAAATTTCGTATTTTCAAAGTAATGTCGAAGGGGAGTTGATCAATGAAATTCAACGCCTTGGTTTTAGTTATGACGGCATTATTTTAAACCCGGGAGGCTACACACATACATCAGTTGCCATAGGCGATGCCATTGCTGCCATTACTACTCCTGTTGTAGAAGTGCATATCTCCAATATTTTTGGCAGGGAAGAATTCAGAAAGCTTTCTCATATCTCAGCTAAAGCCAAAGGAGTTATCAGCGGACTCGGATTGAAAGGATACGAACTGGCTCTGGAATTTTTTATAAAATAACCCGAAGCAATAAGGCGTATCCCGTATCTTCTTTGGGATTATCAGCTACTGTAACAATATGTAAACCAGAAGGAGACCATACTTTAAACATATCGCCTTTCTTGTGTTTCACCATTTCCTTATCCAGTTGAGGCAGCATTACACCCTTTATAAACCAACCAAGATCGCCGCCCTTCGGTGCACTCTCATAATCTGCGCTGAAAATACGTGCCTGCTCTGCAAAAGTGGTTGAACCATAATTTATTTTATTCATGATCTCATCTGCTTTTGATTCGGCAAACGTTTTATCAAAAACAGCTGTATCCAGCAGTATATGTTTAATATGGTAAAAAGTATTAGGTGCTTTAACCAGCACTTTCACCAGTATGTTCTCTCTTTTAAACGGCCCATAGGTTTTACCAACTTTACCATGATAAGCCAGGCTGTCGGCTTTACCCATGAATTGCTGTGTGCTTACTACTGTTACCGTATCAATAAAATACTTTTTCTTCAGCACATATTTTACAAAACCTATGGGGTTATTGGTTGTGTCTAAAATACTTTTTATCTGCGCAATGGTCTGACTTTTTCCGGTTATTGCAATTCCTGCAAAAAATAATATACAAAGGATTTTTTTCACGTTATTTAATTAATGGGCAAAGATATGTTTAATAAAGAAGACAGTTGAATGAGCAACTGTCTTCACGTAGTATTAGGCTTTTGAGCCTATTTTAAAGCATACAAAGCTTTCACTTCAAAGCGAAGTTTGATCTTTCTGAAATCAACCCCGGCATCTGTTACACTGTAGCCTCCTTTAAGCCCATCATAAACTTCATTAGACATTTTACTTTTGTTGTTATAGTATGCGGAAATCACATCCGAACTTACTGACTCCTGTGGTTCAGAAATTTCTACTGCCTGCCCCAATTGTTCATTTACAGCTTCTGTTAAGTACAAGGCTTTTTCTTTAGCAGCTTTTACTGCCTGTATTTTTAATTGTTTCCGGTAGTCTGCTATTTTACTGTGTGTTGCTTTGGTAATGCGGAAATTATTGGTTGCCTGATCATCAAGCATATTTACAAGATCATCAATGATCTTTGTGTTGCTGAATTTTACCTGGTACGAGATAGATGCCAGCAGTTCCGGATCTTTTTTTCTGCGGCGCCAGATATTAGCCATGTTGTAACCATCAAATGAGGCGACAGAAATATTGCTTTCTGAAATACCAACAGATCGGCAGTAACCCAAAAAATCATCTTTGATCTTTTCAATATCAACTTTATCTTCTCCTCTTTTTTTGTACTCCCTCAGATCTACCTGCACATAGATCTCGTCTGGTACAACCTCCATCTCGGCACTGCCTGTTACTGAAATGGTTTTGGGAAAGGGATAACATCCTGGCTGAGTGGTGGACTGGCTTTGGGCAAACAAGGCATTGCATAATAAAATGCCTGCAAATAGTGTTGTAATCTTTTTCATGGCTTTAGTTTTAATTGGTTGAATTAAATAATAGGTTGAAATCTTCAACAACATATAAACCTCCAATAAATATAAAGACTACAAAATTTGGGAGAAATAAAATGATCTATTTTAACTTCCTGATAACAGCTTTAACCTGTTTTTTCATGAGGTCGAGCTCAGCAAGTTGTTGTTGTATAAAGCTATTGTCTTCCAGGCGGCCAATTACCCGGTTCATTTCTTCATTGGTATCGTAAACCATTTTCCGGAACGGATTGCTGTAATCCTTTGCACGGGAATCAAAGATGCCTTTACACATCCACTCCTTGGTTTCAAGCACCTGCTTTAAAAGTACTTTTAGCAATTCGGGGGTAAATTGCCTTGGTGTAATGTTCAGTATTTCCAGTACTGAAGTATAGGCATGGCTTAGTTTGTCATTTTGATAAGCAAGGCCCTGCTGCCTGTAAAAATTGTGCAGTTCAACCCAACTGGTAATTTTTCCGGATTTGATATTGCGTTTTAAGTTTTCTATTTCAGATCGCTGAATTAATTGTCCGCCAACGTTTAGCCATTCACTACGTTCTATTTTTGCAGATAGTGTTTTCTTTAATGCAGCAAAATCGGCAAATTTATTATTGCTGATATGCTGTAGTATTTCTATAACACCATAATACCTGATCAGTTCTTTAAAAATTAAAATGGCTTGCGGAACTTTATGCAATTCTGTTATGCGCCTGGAATTCTCCCAGCCGCTGATCGTTGCAGTGCCTGACTCATCGGGTTTCAACTGTTCCAGCAGTGTTAGGGAAACAAACATTTCATTGACGGTATCGGGCGCCAGATAATTATATTCAATATGCTGAATCTTTTCTGTTCTGCGGTCACGGGCAATGTACTTCCACTCGTTACGTGCAAGCGCATACATATTATACATGAACCAATAACCGGGTATTACTACCAGTTTGTTATTGGTAACATCGTTGCTAACCAGGCAAAATGGAACCTGTATATTCAGCTCCGCAGGAAAATCGCCTTTAGCAATAATAGTGAACGATGCAAATTTTGAATTGTGTTTTAAACTTACACAAAGGCCCGGCCAGAAACCACGTCCGGCAATCATTTCACCATCTGCCGCCCGGCTGTTATGGTTGCTGCCAATGGTGGCGCCGGCAGCCATATTGCTTTGCCCCATTACAAGTGCTGCACATAAAAACGAATTATTATGGTGCTGCTCATGCGAAGGGAATATCAGTGAGTTTAAAACCTCGCAACAGGAAATAGTTGAGTTATTGCCCAGGAAGGAGTTGATAAGCCTGGCGCCGTATTTTAATTGCGAATGCGAAGACATTACAAACCGAACGGCTTTAACACCATAGAATATTCTGCAGCCATAGCCCACTATGCCATTTACCAGCTCGCAGCCTTCTCCAATTTGCGAAGTACGGTTTTCATCGCTATTTACAGTTATATTTTTGAGTTTATTGGCTCCTTTAAAATAGGCATCGGTTCCTACCCACACGTCTTTAATGATCTTACAGTTTTTGATCACCGTCCTGTCGCCTATCTTTCCATAATAGCCACGTTGTTTATCATAACGCTTTTCGGTAAATTCTTTAAACTTATTCAGCAAGGCATCATCTTCCCGGTACTTGCTCCAAAGCCATGCATCACCTGCCAGCATGCCATTAAAAGGAATTACGCTTCGGCCACCGGCTTCGTTGCAAAGCTCCATCCAAACCCTCGTCTTTTCCTCTTCACCATCTTTTAAAATACCATTACCAAATTTTGCATAGTCGGTAGTGGCCAGTTCATTTACATTAGCAATCATTACTTCGTTGCCAATAATGTAATGACTCAGGTAGTTCACATTATCAATGCAAACATTATTGCCCAGGTCGCTACTGATGATGGTACTGTTGTAAAGCCCGACAGCCATCCGCAGGTTATGAAATTCCAGGTAAAATGGTTCTAGCTTACCTATACGAACAAGGCCATGAAATTTGCAGTTGCGTACCAGTTCAGGATTAAATTCCCTGGCTACCAGTATTTTGTTCCAGTCGTCGGATGTATTGCGGTTTCTTATCAGGGTTTCAATATCATGTGCGGTTAGCTTACGGTAATCTATTCCGTTTTTATTATGCAGGTAACGCAGGTGATATTCATCCTTTCCTTTGGGAATATATTTTTCATCTACAAAACTGTAGCCAAGATTATTAACCGGATGTTTTTTGATGATGTTCATGATACCCCAAACCCCTAAAGGGGCTTTTAGCAACTTTTAGTTTGTAAGTTTATGCAAAATAGCAAACAGTTTTGATTATTGAACTCCAAAGTTCCCTCTTTAGGGGGCGGAGGGGGTTCTTATTCCACCGTAACACTCTTTGCCAAATTCCTCGGCTTATCTACATCCACTCCTTTGGCAATACCCACATAATAACTCAGTAATTGCATCGGTATTGAGCTTAACAACGGAGCAATTATTTCATCGGCAGCAGGCACATAAAATACATCATCTGCCATACCCGGAATAATATCATCTCCCTCTGTAATAACGGCTATTACTTTTCCTTTCCGGGCTTTTATCTCCTGGATATTACTCACTATTTTTTCGTGGTAAGAATCTTTGGTGGCAATGAATACAACCGGTAAATTTTCATCTACCAATGCAATAGGGCCATGTTTCATTTCTGCTGCAGGATAGCCTTCTGCATGTATGTAAGAGATCTCTTTCAGTTTTAAAGCCCCTTCCAGTGCAATGGGAAAATTGTACCCACGTCCCAGGAACAGCGCATCGGAAGCTCCTTTGTATTTGTGCGCTATTGTCTTAATGTCTTCTGCATTTTTCAAAATGGCATTCACTTTTTCAGGTACAGCCTCCAATTCAAACAGCAGGTTTTTGTAGCGCTCATCACTGATGGTTCCTTTTTCTTTTGCAATTTTCAAAGCCATCATAACCAATACTGCAAGCTGACCAGTGAACGCCTTGGTAGACGCAACGCCAATCTCCGGTCCTGCATGTGTGTAAGCGCCACCATCGCTTATACGGGCAATGGATGAGCCAACAACATTTACCACACCAAAAATAATCGCCCCGTTCTCCTTAGCCCTTTCAATAGCAACCAACGTATCGGCAGTTTCGCCACTTTGCGAAATGGCAACAATAATATCGCCTTTGTTCACGATCGGATTGCGGTACCTGAACTCGGAAGCATATTCAACTTCCACGGGGATACGGCAAAGTTCTTCAATAATATACTCGGCCAGCAGGGCTGCGTGCCAGCTGGTGCCACAGGCTACCATAATGATACGTTGTGCATTTTTAAAATGCTCAATATTATCCTCAATGCCTTTCATGGTGATTGTTCCTGCTGCAGCGTCCAGCCTTCCTCTCAAACAATCATGTATGGTGCTTGGCTGTTCAAAAATTTCCTTCAGCATAAAATGATCGTAGCCGCCTTTTTCAATTTCGGCAAGCTCCATATCAAGTTTGGTAACAAAAGGAGTAATTTTTTCGTTGCCCAGGTTTTTCAGAATTAGCTCATCGGGTTTTACTATAGCCAGCTCGTAATCATTAACATACACAACCTCTTTGGTATATTCAAGCATGGGCGATGCGTCCGAGCCTAAAAAATGTTCGCCTTTGCCCACGCCAATCACCAGCGGACTTCCTTTACGTGCAGCAATAATGGTATCAGGATGTTCTGCATCCAGCAGCAGGATTACGTAAGCGCCGGTAACTCTTTTTAATGCAATGCGTACGGCTTCCTCCAGGTCGCATTTATTATTCTCTCTAATGTCTTCAATAAAATTCAGCAGCACTTCCGTATCAGTATCACTGGTAAAACTGTAGCCTTTTTTGGTAAGATCCTGTTTTAGCTGTGCATAGTTTTCAATGATACCGTTGTGTATCATGGCCAGTTTGCCACTTGCAGATGTATGTGGATGTGCATTACGGTCGCTTGGCTCGCCATGCGTGGCCCAGCGGGTATGACCAATGCCGGTGTGGGCCTGCAGGTCCTGTCCCAGGATGGATTCTTCCAGTTCCGCCACACGGCCTTTCTTTTTATAAACTTTTAATCCGCCATTAAGTAATGCTACTCCGGTACTATCGTAACCACGATATTCCAGTCTTTTTAAACCGGTTATAACAATCGGGTAAGCCTGTTTTGGTCCTGTATATCCAACTATTCCACACATATTTTAATTGGTTTTATTTTTTTGTGAGCCCGACCTTTGTGCTGCTATTAAGCTTCATTGGCGTCGCACTCTTGTACTGAAAATCTTTGTTCGGCTTTTATATAAGCGAACAACAAAATTTATCGTGCAATTTAGCAAAAATGTATTCATTTAAGCATTTTACAGGCCAAACCAACCCGTATTTTCAAATGATTAACTTAAATTAGATTATTAATATCAGCTGTATGAAAAAACTCCTCATTTTCCTGTCGTTTATCAGCTTTCAACATGTTGCTTTTGCACAACAGGAACCTGCCGTTACCAAAATATTTATTGTGCGCCATGCCGAAAAAGAAAGTGGTAAAGATCCAGTACTAACGCCTGCCGGTAACGCCCGTTCCGGCGACCTGATGAGGGCATTGCAACAAGAAGGGGTACAGAAAATTTACGTAAGCCAGTTTAAACGAACACAGCAAACTGCTGACAGCATGCGTATTCAATTAAAAATAAATACGGTGCAATACACGGCCGATACTATCTGCGATAACCTGGTTAATACCATTATGGAGAATGCTGATTTTGGTAAGACCATACTCATCATCGCCCACAGCAATACCATTCCGCAAATTATCCGCAAGTTTGGTGTAACCGATTATCCTTATGGCGATATACCGGATAATGAGTTTGACAATTTGTTTTTGATAACATACAAAAAGGAAAAGGCTAAACTGAAGAAGATGAAGTATGGGGCTCAATCAGGTGTATCAGCATCAATGCAGTAATTACAATAAAACTCCCTTTAAAAACAAATACGCCACCGAAAAATAAATTACCAGCCCGGTTACATCTACCAAAGTAGCAACAAATGGCGCGGAAGAGACGGCGGGATCACCCTTTAAGCGCTTAATTAAAATAGGCAGCATACTACCGCTCAATGTGCCCCATAAAACAACGCCCAGTAAGGCAAAGCCTACTGTAAAAGCCACTAAAACATAATGGGCTCCATAAATTTGTGGAAAAATTTTCGACCATACAATTACACGGGTGAAACCAATAAATCCAAGTGTAGAGCCAAGCATCAATCCCTGGATGATCTCCCTTCTTATTACACGCCACCAGTTTGCTATTGTAATTTCTCCCACTGCCATTGCCTGTATAATAAGTGTGCTTGCCTGAGAACCTGTATTACCACCACTCGAAATGATTAATGGTATAAATAATGCCAGCACTACGAACTTTTGTATCTCACCTTCAAAATAACTCATGGCAGTAGCGGTCAGCATTTCGCCTAAAAATAATATTACAAGCCAGCCAATACGCTTTTTAAAAAGTTTTAGTAACGGCATTTCCAGGTAAGGTTCATCCAATGCTTCGGTACCACCAATCTTTTGCATATCCTCGCTGTATTCCTCTTCGGCAACCCATAAAATATCATCAATGGTTACAATGCCCAATAAAATATTGTTGTCATCTGTTACAGGCAAAGCCACCCGGTTATTCATTTTAAAAACATCACTGGCCATTTCCTGGTCATCATTTACATGCAGTACAATATAGCGGCCATCCATCATGTCGCTCACTTTGGTGGTAGGTTCGGCCAGTATAAAATCACGTATCCGTATATCATCCAGTAACTCGCCCTTTTCATTGATCACATACAGCACATCAATGGTTTCGCTGCCACGGGCATGCTTGCGAATTGTTTGAAAAACCTCAGCTACGGTATTTTCTTCATACACATATACATAGTCCGGCGTCATGATCCTGCCCATGCTGTTCTCGGGGTAACCCAGTAACTCAAGCGTTACTATGCGTTCATCCGGGTCCAGGGTCTTTATCAGGTCACGTACAATACTGGTAGGCAATTCTTCCAAAAAAGCTACGCGGTCATCGGCAGGTAATTCATTAAGCAGTTCGGTTGTTTTAATGGAGGGGAGGTTCTTAATGATCCTTTTCTGCGTAGGCAGTTCAATGATCTTAAAAACGCTGGCTGCACGATGTATGGAAAGATTAGAGATGATCTGGCATTCATATTCCTCATTGTCATAGATCAGGTTGGCCACATCACTTATATTCTGGTCATTCAGGAATTCCTGTATGGCCAGTTTGTCTTCTGAAGCGATCACTTCTTCAAACTGTTGTTGCAGTGGTATTTCTTCCAGTTCCAGCGACATCGGTTCTTTGTTATTAAATTGCGTTGTTATCGGGCTGCAATTTAGCCCAATTATTATTAATGAAATGTTATGCTGAAGCCTTATTTATTTGTTGAAGATACCGAAGGAAAGGGTAGGGGTGTATTTACACGGGAACGTATTCCGGCCAATACAATCATTGAAATTGCACCGGTTATAGTTATGCAGCAAACCGACCGTGAGCACCTGGATAAAACCCTGTTGCATGATTATATTTTTGAATGGGGGCACAATAAGGATAAGTGCGCTATGGCATTGGGATTAATACCCGTTTATAACCACAGTTACAAAAGCAATTGTGAATATTATATGGATTTTGATGACGACCTGATGATGATCAAAACAGTACGAGCCATCAAAAACGGAGAAGAACTTACCATTAATTATAACGGCGACTGGAATGATGCCAAGAAAGTGTGGTTTGATGTAAAATAAAGCCTTTACCTGGGATTGATCCTTTTCAAAGCTTCACGTTGGCTTAATGGTGCCAGCTCGTTTTGTTTTACAAAATGAATCACCCATGCAGCATCAGTTTTGCTATATTCCCGTAATGCCCAGCCAATGGCTTTTTGTACAAAGAATTCCTTTGATGAAGCAAGAACTATAATATATTTTGCCAGCCGGTCTGTATCCGTATCTTTTTTATATTTTAATTGAAATAAAATGCTGCTTCGTTGCAACCAGATGTTCCTGGAACGATTCCACCTGCTAGTTACCGGATTTTTTTGGCCGGGAAATAATGTAAAATAGGCACCTGTTAAGTTACTGGTGGCATCAACGGTATCCCACCAGCTTTTGTTTATCAGTATATATTCTATCAATGTAATGATATCTTTTGTCCATTGTTTTTTAAAGGCAGCTACTAGGTCAATGGCAAAATACTGGTATTCTCTTTCAGGCATTTGCCATAATTCTTTTACAACTGTCTCCAGCTCTTTATATTCAAGCATTTGGGTTTTTATATAAGTCTTACTGATGCTTTGCCTGATGGAAGCCGTAAGTCCCTGGTATTCAAACTGGTTGCGTATGTAGGCTTTAGCACCTGCAGCTTTCTCTGCGTTTGCATGCTGCTCAAATGTTTTTTTTAGTTGTGAAATATATGGATGCATGCAGCGAATATAGAAAAGAAAAAAGCGAAACCCATAGGATTTCGCTCTGAATAAACTGGCCGTTTTTCTTATGCTTGTTCTATCAATTGAATTTCGGCTGCAATTCTCACTTCATCGCTCACAACTACGCCGCCGGCTTCTGTTACAGCACTCCATGTAAGTCCGAAATCTTTACGGTTTATTTTGCCATTGATGGTAAAACCTGCCTTGGTATTGCCATAGGGGTCTTTTACCACACCACCGAACTCAACCGATAATTTTACGTTTTTGGTTACATCACGGATGGTAAGGTCACCATATAATTCGTAAGAACCATCACTGTCAACATTTTCAGTTTTGGTAGCTTCAAATTTTATCTGCGGAAATTTTTCAGCATCGAAAAAGTCGGCGCTTTTCAGGTGCCCGTCTCTTTGTTCGTTGTTGGTAGATATTGAATTTACATCTGCCGTAAAGCTTACTTTAGCTTTTGTAAAATCTTCGTCTTCGGTTTGAGCCGATACGGTAAAAATATCAAAACTACCTGTCACATTAGTGATCATCAGGTGTTTGATCTTGAATTGTACTTCACTGTGTGTGGGGTCTAATGCCCAGGTTTTGGTTGCCATGATTTTTAATTTTAGTGCAAGTTAATAATTAATGTTTAAACATTGAAATTTATTTTCTGAAAGTATTGTTAAGAAAAATCCCCCTGACTGCGCAGGGGGATTTTATATAGACACTTAAAGTATACTATTTGTTCGCTTCAAATTCCCGGCGGATGATATTTAACGCCGCCCCGGATTTAAACCACTCGATCTGCTGCTCGTTATAGGTATGATTTACGTTGATCGTATCTGAAGTACCATCGGCATGGTTTAAGACCAGTTGTAACTGTTTTCCAGGTGCAAAGCTGGTTAAACCAATGATGTCGATGCTATCATCTTCCTGTATCTTATTGTAGTCTTCCTTATCGGCAAAAGTAAGCGCCAACATACCCTGTTTTTTCAGGTTGGTTTCATGAATACGGGCAAATGATTTTACCAGTACAGCACGTACACCCAGGAACCTGGGTTCCATAGCCGCATGCTCTCTTGAAGAACCTTCACCATAGTTTTCATCTCCAACTACAATGGTTCCAATACCCGCTTCTTTGTAAAAACGCTGTGTTGCAGGAACGGGCCCGTATTCACCATTTAACTGGCTTTTTACGCTATCGGTTTTTTCGTTGAAGAAATTGGTGGCGCCGATCAGCAGGTTATTACTGATATTATCCAGGTGGCCACGGTATTTAAGCCATTTACCAGCCATGCTGATATGATCGGTGGTACACTTGCCTTTGGCCTTTATCAACAGCCTTAAACCCTTCAGGTCGGTACCTTCCCATGTTGCAAAAGGAGCCAGTAACTGCAGCCTGTCGGATGTAGGTGAAACCAGCACTTCTACCTTACTGCCATCTTCGGCCGGCGCCTGAAAACCTGCATCTTCAACTGCAAAGCCAGTGGGCGGTAGCTCGTAGCCGGTAGGAGGATCTAATTTTACCTGTTCTCCTTTATCATTGGTGAGTGTATCTGTTAATGGGTTGAAGGTAAGATCGCCTGCAATAGCCATGGCTGTTACCATTTCAGGACTGCCCACAAAAGCATAGGTATTCGGGTTACCATCGGCACGTTTTGCAAAATTTCTGTTGAAAGAATGAACGATGGTGTTCTTCTCTGCTTTCTCTGCACCAACCCTGGCCCACATACCAATGCAGGGGCCGCAGGCATTAGCAAAAACCGTAGCGCCTATCTTGTCAAATACATCCAGGAAGCCATCTCTTTCAATGGTGTAGCGAACCTGTTCACTGCCGGGAGTAATGGTAAATTCTGATTTTAGGGTAAGGCCTTTATCAGTTACCTGTTGCGCCAGGCTAACCGCACGGCTTATATCTTCGTAAGAGGAGTTGGTACAGCTACCAATCAACCCAACTTCAATTTTGGTTGGCCAGCCATTTTTGATAGCTTCTTCTTTCATTTTAGAAATTGGCGTAGCCAGGTCTGGTGTAAATGGCCCGTTCAGGTGTGGCTCCAGTTCTGATAAATTAATATGAATAACCTGGTCGAAATATTGCTCAGGATTTGCATATACTTCAGCATCAGCAGTTAAATGCTCTTTAATGGCATCTGCTGCTGCGGCTATTTCCTCACGGCCGGTTGCTTTTAGGTAACGGCTCATACTTTCATCGTAACCAAAAGTAGAGGTAGTAGCACCAATCTCGGCACCCATGTTACAGATAGTTCCTTTACCGGTGCAACTCATATTTACTGCACCTTCGCCAAAATATTCAACTACTGCACCAGTACCGCCTTTTACGGTAAGGATACCAGCCACTTTCAGTATAACGTCTTTAGGGGCTGTCCAGCCATTTAATTTGCCGGTAAGATGAACACCGATCAGTTTGGGCATTTTTAGTTCCCAGGGTAATCCTGCCATTACATCACAGGCATCGGCACCACCAACGCCAATTGCAATCATTCCAAGTCCGCCTGCATTAACCGTATGACTATCTGTACCGATCATCATTCCACCCGGGAAAGCATAGTTTTCCAACACCACCTGGTGAATGATACCAGCGCCCGGTTTCCAGAAACCAATACCGTATTTGTTACTTACAGAAGCGAGGAAATCGTATACTTCGCTGCTTTCATGTACTGCACGGTCAAGATCGGTCTTACTATCTACTTTGGCTTCAATCAGATGATCGCAATGCACGGTAGAAGGAACGGCTACTTTGGTGCGGCCGCTCTGCATGAATTGCAGCAGGGCCATCTGTGCAGTAGCATCCTGCATGGCAACACGGTCAGGTGCAAAATCCACATAATCTTTTCCTCTATCATAAGCAGTAGTAGCTGCTCCCTGCCAAAGGTGGGCATACAATATTTTTTCGGTAAGCGTTAACGGTTTGCCGGTTGCTTTACGGGCAGCGTCAATACGGGCGCCAAAGTTGCTGTACAACTTTTTGATCATGTCAATGTCGAAGGCCATGGGGATAATTTGATGATTTGATAATTGGTTGATCTGGAAATGAAGGGAAACCTGAAGCCAAAGGGTGGAATTTCAATGTCACATTAGCTAATTTCCAAATCTCCAAATCGGAATGCAAATTTACGAAAACTGAACCATTTTATGAAGTGCTTTGTTTTTAGTGTAAAATGTGTTTAATTTAGCAGTATGAACAAGCTGAAGCACTTTATTGAGTGGCATGTATTTGGTGTATGCTCGGCCATTGGCGAAAAAATGGGTATTGCTACATCCACCATTCGTAAGTATTTTATCTATATGTCCTTCATGACATTAGGCTCTCCGCTTATTGTTTACCTGTTCGTTGCTTTTTGGATGAATATCAAAAGGTATATTCTGAATGCCAGGAGAAATCCTCTGCGCTACTTATAACCCCCTCCGCCCCCTGAAGGGGGAACTTGCAGCTTTTGGAAATAAACAGTGTACTATTATTTGAAAGTAACTTATTGTTTAATTGCAGTTCTGATTCTTACCAGTTTTTCCAGCAAATTTTCCAGCAGATCCAGTCTTAGCATATTTGCACCATCACTTTTGGCAACAGCAGGGTTGGGGTGTGTTTCAATAAATAATCCATCGGCGCCGGTTGCAATGGCTGCTTTAGCAATGGTTTCTATCAGTTCGGGATTACCACCTGTAACGCCACCGCTTTGATTGGGCTGCTGCAAGGCATGAGTACAATCCATAATTACAGGCACGTTAATTTCTTTCATCCAGGTAATGTTGCGGTAATCCACCACCAGGTCGGTATAGCCAAAAGTATTTCCTCTTTCAATCAATCCTACTTTATCATTGCCGGCAGCATTAATTTTTTCAACGGCAAATTTCATAGAAGGCCCGCTTAGGAACTGGCCTTTTTTTACATTCACAATTTTGCCTGTTTTTGCAGCGGCAATCAACAGATCTGTCTGGCGGCAAAGGAAGGCCGGTATCTGCAACACATCCACGTATTCTGCTGCCATAGCAGCTTCTTCTGCGGTGTGTATATCTGTTGTTGTTGGGATGGAGAATTGTTCTCCCACTTTTTTTATCAGTTCCAGGGCATTCCTGTCGCCAATGCCAGTAAATGAATTGGCAGAAGTGCGGTTTGCCTTGCGGTAAGATGCTTTGAAAATATAAGGTATCTCCAGTTTGGCGCAAATGGCTGCCACTTTTTCGGCAATGCCCATCACTATTTCTTCGCTCTCCACCACGCAGGGGCCTGCAATGAGGAAGAAATTATTGTCGCTGTATTTTTGATTGCTGAAGAGATCCGTTAAATGTTTTTCCATGCAGCAAAGTTACAATATTCGATATTGAATATTACATTTACACTTTAGAACGACTTGCTATGGTAAAAGAAAAAATATTAGTGATTGGCGCCAGTGGCCAGATAGGAGTAGAGCTTACACTGGCTTTGCGTAAAATGTACGGCAATGCCAATGTGGTTGCATCTGACCTGCGTGAAGAAAACGACCTACTGAAAGGTACAGGCCCTTACGTAAGCCTGGATGTGATGAATAAGGAAATGCTTCATGTGCAGGTGATCCGCCAGGGTATTACACAGATATATTTGCTCGCAGCTATTCTTTCTGCCACCGGCGAAAAAAATCCCAACCTGGCCTGGAGCCTGAATATGCAAAGCCTGTTGAATGTGCTTGACATAGCCAGGGAAGAGAATCTGCATAAGGTGTACTGGCCTTCATCCATTGCAGTTTTCGGGCCTACATCGCCCAAACAAAATTGTCCGCAGGCTACTGTTATTGAACCGGTGACCGTTTACGGCATTAGTAAATTTGCCGGCGAGTTCTGGTGCAATTATTATAACCGCAGGTATAATGTAGATGTAAGAAGTTTACGCTACCCGGGTTTGATCAGTTATAAGAGTGCTCCTGGTGGTGGTACTACCGATTATGCAGTGGAAATATTTCATGAAGCACTGGACGAAAAAAAATATGAGTGTTTTTTAAGAGAAGATACTTACCTGCCCATGATGTACATGCCTGATGCCATACGTGCTACGATAGAACTGATGGAGGCAGACGCATCCAAAATATCCACCCGTACATCTTACAATATTTCGGGCATGAGTTTTTCGCCAAAAGAAATTGCTGCCGAAATAAAAAAACATATTCCTGAATTTACAATCAGCTACAAACCGGATTACCGCCAGGCCATTGCCGACAGCTGGCCGCAAAGTATTGATGATTCCGTTGCCAGGAATGACTGGGGATGGAAAGAGGAGTTTGCGTTGGAAAGAATGGTAGGGGATATGCTGGTGAATTTGAAGGGGTGATCATACTAATTATTACGAATTACGGTTTAATAAATTATCATAGCAATTCGTGATATTAGTCAAATCCGTGTAATAAAAGTTAAATCAACTTGTGCTCATACGCATACTTAACCAACCCAATAACACTGCTGGTATTGGTTTTACGAAAGATGTTTTTACGGTGGGTTTCAATAGTACGCTCGCTCAGGAATAATTGCTCTGCAATTTGCTTGTTGCTTAATTCTTTTTCGATCAGCTGAATGATCTCAATTTCACGGGCTGTTAAATGAGCTTCAGCATTTTCTTTTTTCATCTCACTGGCACGGGTCATTTCCTGCAAAACCTCTTCGCTGAAATAAATGCCGCCACCTGATATTTTTTCCAAAGCTTTTACCAGTTCCTGCTTGCCGATATTCTTTAAAACATAGCCCGATATATCAGCATCATCTATCATCTGGTTAACCAGGTCGCCCTGGCCACTCATAGAAAGTGCCAGGATCTTTATTTCGGGAAATTTCTGATGCACCAGTTTTGACAGTTCAGCACCATTGAGGCCCGGCATCATTACATCGGTCATTAAAATATCGATAGGTTTTTTTTCTATAAGAGAAACCATTTCTGTTGGCTGGGTGCATTCAATAGCTACTTCAAAACCTTCGTGCCCGTGCAACAAGGATTTTAAACCATCAATTACTATCTGGTGGTCATCAACAATACCCAATAATATTTTTTTGCTTTTCATGATGGCTTATTAGCAAACATCTTCATTGTAATTGTGTGCAAGTTAATTTTTTTAAGTTGTAATTGGTACATGTATGGCAACCAATGTTCCTTTGCCCGGCGAACTGTCAAAATCTACTGTCCCCTTTAAAAAAGTAACCCTTGAACTGATGTTCTTGAGGCCGATACCCTCAAATTTTTGTTTATCCTTTGTATCAAAACCCCGCCCGTTGTCTTCTACAGTGGCAGCTATACCGTCTGCATCTTTTATTAGTGATATATCCAGGTTATTGGCCCCGGAATGTTTTATTACATTGTTCACACATTCCTGTATAACCCGGTACAGAACCGTTTCTACATCAGCATCCAGCCTTTCATTCAGTCCTTCGGCATATAAGTTTATTTTTATAATACGGCTGTCTATCTTGTCAATAAACTCCCTTACTGCAGTGGCAAGTCCGCTTTTTAAAAGGGCATTTGGCATCATCTGGTGACTTACACTCCTTACTTCTCTGCAACTTTCATCCATCATACCAATTACTTTTTCAAATGATCTCTTTTGGGCCTCATCTTTAAAGGTTATTTCATTTTCAATGGCCGATAAATTCATTTTGGCAGCACTCATCATTTGTCCAACGCCATCGTGCAGTTCGGCTGCAATGCGTTTGCGTTCGTTCTCTTCTGCAGTAATAATGGCTTTGGTGGCAATATCCTGCTGTTTCATTACTTCCAGCTGCAACCTTTTTTCCTGCTTTAGTTTATATCTTCTGTAAAACGAATAGCCCAATAAAATGAGCAGTGCAGCAAAGCCAATAGAACCATACAGCCAGTATTGTTTTTTAGTGAGTTCAAATTGCTGCTCCTGTATCTGCTTGTCTTTTTTTGCAGTCTGAAATTTGGTTTCCATTTCAGAAAAGCGCTTGTTCATGCCATCTGTATAAATGGAATCGTTCAGCTTTACTGTTAACCTGGCCATTTCCATCGATCTTTTGTAATCACCCATTTGTTCATACAACTGCGATAAGCCATCATATAGTTTTGCTTTTTCACCCAGACAGGATGCAAGCGTGTCTGCCAGCTTCAGCCCAAGCAGGTACTTGTTTTCAGCCACACTGTATTGCTTATCACTTGTAAGTATAGAACCCATGTTAACCAGGCAGCTTACCTGGCCTTTGGTATCACCCAGTTTAGTTCTTATGTCAAACGATTCCTGTGCAAGTGGCAGGGCCTTTTTATAATCGCCTGTTTTCTGGTAAAGCGATGCAAGATTATTAAGCGAATTAGAAAGATATTCAGGATTGCCGATCTGCCGGGTCATGCTTTCTGCTTTCTCGAAATATTCCTTTGCTTTGGTTATGTCTTTTTTCAACAAATAAATATTGCCCACATTTACATAGGAGCCGGCCATGCCTAGTTTATCATGTATCTCTTCCTTGATAGCAATAGATTGTTGCTGGTACTTCAGCGCTTCATCCAGGTTACCCACATTTTGATTTACTATACCAATATTGTTGAGCGAATAAGAAATGCCGATCTTGTCATTCAGCTTTTCATAAATAGCCAATGCCTTTTGTGCATATAACAAGGCCGAATCAAATTTTGATTCCTTTTGGTAAATGATACCGATCTTATTGTACAAAGCCCCAATGCCTTTTTGATCATTTAATTTTGTGCGGATTTCAAATGCTTTATTATAAGCTGATAGTGCAGCAGCAAAATCCTGCTGATCATAATAAATAATACCAAGATCGTTATAGGCCTGCGCTACCGCCGTACTGAATTTTATTTTATTGCCCAGTTCAATGGCTTTGTTACCGTACTCGATAGCTTTATCCTGGTCAATGGTTCTGTATTGCCAGGTTAATTCGTTATAGCTTTTGGCAAGCGTACTGTCTTTTTGAGCGGGCAAGAGTTTTTCAATACTGTCAATTACTTTTTGCTGTGCTGTTAAAGAAACGGGCAATAAGAAAATGAAAGCTGCAGCCAGCAGTTTTGTGTAATTCATATACTATTTTATTTATACAATTTTTAAGCATCGCTTCCTGCAGGCACATGAATGGCTACCAATGTACCTTTTCCCGGCGAGCTGTCAAAATCAACGGTACCTTTTAAAAAATCAACCCGGGAACTGATATTTTTTAACCCAATGCCGTCAAATTTCTTTTTATCCGCGGTATCAAAACCACGGCCGTTATCTTCCACCGTTACTGAAATGCCATCGGCATCTTTAATGAGCGAAATATCCAGTTTGTTTGCCCCGGAATGTTTAATCACATTGTTTACGCATTCCTGTATCACCCGGTATAAAACAGTTTCAGTATTACTGTCAAGCCGCTCCTGCAGGCCTTCGGCATGCAGGTTTATTTTTATGATGCGGTTGTCTATCTTATCCAGGAATTCTTTGATGGCGCTTGAAAGACCGCTTTTTAATAATGCATTTGGCATCATCTGGTGGCTTACATTTCTTATTTCCCTGCAGCTTTCATCTACCAGGTTTATCAGGTTTTCAAAACTCAATTTTTGTGCCTCGTCTTTAAATGATACTTCACTTTCAAAAGCCGATAAATTCATTTTAGCAGCACTCATCATTTGTCCTACGCCATCGTGCAGGTCGGCTGCAATACGCTTGCGTTCATTTTCCTCTGCATTTATAATGGCTTTGGTGGCAAGGTCCTGTTGTTTCATTACTGCTGCCTGCAGATCAAGCTTGTTCTGTATCTGCCTGCGCCGATAAAAACTAAAGCCGGCAATGGTTACCAGTGCAATGCTGATGGCCAGCCCCCATAGCAGGTAATTCTTTTTGGTTATTTCGGCCTGCTGAAGTTTAAGCTGCTGTTCTTTTTTTTCTGTTTGATATTTAGCATTCAGCTGCTCTATCTGCTTCATTTTATCGCCTGTATAAATTGAATCTTTAAGGGCAGTTTGCTTTTTGTAATATTCAAGCGCCAGGTTAAAATTGCCGGTCTTTTCTGCAATACCCGCCAGTTCTCCGTAATTTGACTGAAGTAATTCGGCATACCTGATCTTTTGAGCCAGCCCGTTGCTAAGATTGTAATACATTGTTGCCTTGTTGTAGTAGCCCTGTTCCTTATACATATATCCCAGGTCGGTGTAATTAAGGGCTATGGCAAAACTATCTTTTAAATGATTTCTGATTTCCAGCGACTGCAGTAAAAAACGCTCTGCTTCTGTAAAATTTTTCTGCAGGGTGTACACTCCACCCAGGAAATTAAGGCTGTAGGCTTTACCATTTGCATCGTTGAGTTTTTCACGAATGGCCAGAGAAGCCTTATATCTTCGTATGGCCTCTGCATAATCTTCTTTGTATTCAAATACCACACCTGATTCATTCAGTATCGTTGCCATATTATCTTCATCATCCAATTTTTCATAGATAGAAAAGGCCTCATCATACATTTGAAGCGAACGGTCAAGATCTTTTGTTTTACGGTAGAGTTTGCCCAGTTCATTCAGCACGCCTGCTTTTACCAATGGGGCATTTGTGTTTTTAAAAATATCGAGTGCCTGGTAATAATATACAGCTGCACTATCGTAAGCACCTTTAAAATACCAGGCAAGGCCCAGTGTTTTTTTTAATTCACTTACAGAAGCCATATCTTTCACAGACTCAGCAAGGCCTGCACCTGCAATAGATGCAGAGCGGCATTCATCAAAATCTTTTAAGATAAGGGCACCGGCCAGTACTTTATATGCTTTGATTTTTTCAGCAGTTATGGCATTGGATGTTGTAACAGAACGCAGGCTGTCGAGGTTTGCAGCCTGGGCATTTGTATATAAGGATGCAAAGGCAAAGTAAAAAAGGAGAATTACCTGTCTGTAAGTACACATGCCGGTTAAACTTTTTAAGATATGCCAAGAACATCTTTCATTGCAAAAATGCCTTTTTTGTTGTAAACATATTCTGCAGCCAGCACAGCGCCCAGTGCAAATCCCTGGCGGCTGTGTGCTGTGTGTATGATCTCAATATCATCAATAGCCGAGCTGTATTTGATGCTGTGTGTGCCGGGTGCCGGGTCTTCCCGTTTGCTGATGATGGATAACTCTTCGGGATTATCCGTTGGCTGATTTACCCATTTCTTTTTACCGGCAATCTCCTGCATTACCTGTTCTGCCAGGGTAATGGCAGTTCCGCTGGGGGCATCTTTTTTCTGGGTGTGATGGATCTCTTCCATACTTACCAGGTACTCTCCGTGGCCCTTCATCAGCTGGGCCAGTTTTTTATTCAGCTCAAAAAAGATATTTACACCCACACTAAAGTTGCTGGCGTATAAAAAGGTTCCGTTCTTTTCCTTGCATGCATTTTCCACTTCAGCCCATTCGGCCAGCCAGCCCGTGCTGCCGCTAACCAACGGAATACCGGCATCCAGGCATTTAAGAATATTCTCTTTGGCACTGTGCGGGCCGGTAAACTCTATAGCTACATCGCATTGCTGCAGCTTTTCTTTTGTAAAATCGGCCAGGCTTTCAATATCTATTTTCAGATCAACTGTGTGGCCCCTTTCCAAAGCAATAGATTCAATTGTTTTGCCCATTTTGCCGTAACCTATGATAGCAATTTTTATACCCCCTAACCCCCTGAAGGGGGAATTATCGACGTTATTCATTAAAAAAAATTAAAAAAGTAATAGAAAAATGAAGATAACTATTTTGTATGGTTTTTTCCGATGTTAAGCACCAGGCTGATGCCATTGGTACCGGCAAGCTGGCTGTAGCCGGGCTTTATCTGCAGGCTCAGGTCGTCGCTTACATCAAAGGTTTTCAGGTGTGCATCCACCGTTGCATCTACCACATTCAATCCCCAGAAAACAATAAAGAATAAAACCGTATAATCAACATTCTGGCGTACCTGGTTTCTAAAGGTTTTTATCCTGTCGGGCTGATCTTTGATGGTAAAATAGGGTTGAGGAATAAGATAATCGTTCGTGGGATCATTGTCAACTGCATTGGTATATGCATCCCTGGCTTCGCGGTATTGCTTGGTATTGCGGAAAAAAATGTACGCAGTGGTACCCAGTGCGGCATACACTACCGGTATTTTCCATATCTTTTTATTGGTGTATTGTCCCCAACCGGGCAAAATAGCAGAGCGGTAGGTTGCAATGCGGGGATTGTATGCTTTGGCAGGATCGGGTTTTGAGAAAATATGGGTATTGCGCTTTTGGGTTTTTACAGCCGCTTTGGTGCTATCAGCTTTTTGTGCAAACAAAACGGAACACAGAAACATGGAGGCAGTAAAAATTAAAAATTTAAAAGCTTTCAACATTAAGATACTTTGATATTAAGTTTATCAAGCAGTGCATTTAATTCTTCCACAGAGTAGTACTCAAACAAAATACTGCCATTGCCTTTTTTACCATGTTTCATTTTAACACGGGTATTAAAACTGGAAGCTAAATTATCTTCAATCTTTTTGAAATTAGCCGGCAGCGAAGGTTTTACAGCAACTTTAACAGCAGGGGAAGTATATAATTTTCTAACCAGTTCCTCTGTTTGCCTAACGGAAAGGCCATTCTTTTTTATTTCATTGAAGATGTATAATTGCTTATCCACCACATCCACATTGATCAGCGCCCTGGCATGGCCCATGCTGATAACGCCTGTGCGTACAGCTACCTGTATATCGGGCGGTAGTTTAAGCAAGCGGATATAATTAGCAACGGTGCTTCTTTCTTTACCCATTCTTTCGGCTACCTGTTCCTGGGTGTATTCCAGTTCATCCATCAGGCGCTTATAACTTAATGCTACTTCTATGGCATTCAGGTCTTTTCGCTGCAGGTTTTCCAGCAACGACAATTCCAGCAATTGTGCATCATTGGCCTGGCGAATGTAAACCGGTACATCTTTTAAGCCTGCCCTTTTTGAGGCCCTGAAACGACGTTCGCCCGCAATAAGCCTGTACTTGCCACTGGGCAGTTTAGAAACTGTAAGCGGCTGAATAATATCGTGTATCTTAATAGATGCAGCCAGTTCGTTCAATGCATCTTCATCAAAATCGTGGCGTGGCTGTTTGGGATTTACTTCTATCTGTTCAAGCGGAATACGCATAGATACGGAAGCCTGTTCCACCACTTCGGGTTTTAAATTACCGGCAGTGGTTTTCAGGTCAGCATCTATATTCTGTAATAAACTCCTGATCCCTTTTCCTAAAGCGTCTTTTTTTATTGGTTGTGCCATGGTTGATGTGCTGATGTGCTAATTAGTTCCGATAGCTATCGGGATGCTAATTCCTTCATTTTTGTGTTTTTTAATTTTTTTAGCTGTTAGAATGTACCAATTAGTAAATCAGCACATTATCAAATTAGCTAATTATGCGGTCTTCTTCTTTTATTTTAGTCATGTTGTTCTTCTGCAGAATTTCCTTGGCCAGGTTCAGGTAGTTAACAGCCCCCTTGCTATCGGCATCGTACAAAATAACCGGCTTGCCAAAGCTGGGTGCTTCGCTCAGGCGGGTATTGCGGTGAATAATGCTGTTAAAAACCAACTCGTCAAAATGACGCCTTACTTCACTAACCACCTGGTTGCAAAGGCGCAGACGGCCATCGTACATGGTCATTAATATACCTTCAATCTTCAGTTCGGTATTAAGCCTGCTTTGTACAATTTTGATGGTGTTGAGTAATTTGCCCAGGCCTTCCAATGCAAAAAATTCGGTTTGTACCGGTACCACCACACTGTCGGATGCGGTTAAAGCATTTACAGTTATCAGCCCCAATGAGGGCGAGCAATCGATCACAATAAAATCGTATTCATCCTTAACCGGGTCCAGTATCTTTTTTAAAACCGTTTCACGGTTGGGATAGTTGATCATCTCAATTTCGGCACCTACCAGGTCGATATGCGATGGAAGCAGATCCAGGAAAGGAATATCCGATTTCAGGATGACATCCTTGGCAGCGGCCTCATTTACCATACAATCGTACAGGCTTTGGGTAATATTATGCAGGTCGAAACCGGTACCGGTGGTACTGTTTGCCTGCGGATCGGCATCTACCAGCAAAGTTCTGTATTCAAGCACGGCAAAACTTGCCGCCAGGTTAATTGCCGTGGTTGTTTTACCTACACCGCCTTTTTGATTTGCTACGCCTATTATTTTCGCCATGATTCGGTTAATGGTTAATAGTTAATGGTCATTAGTTTTCGGGCCTCCCGATTAACCTGTAACGATTAACTGTACTTTCAGTCAAAGGTATTGTTTTTGAAATCCTTAAAACATTTTCCGGTTACAACCGTCTTGTTAATCGTTTCGGTTTAGGGAAAAATTTGTTGTAAGGATGGCAAATTTAACCATTTGGCATAAAATCGGGCAACAAAGCAGCATCTTAATTGTAATTTAGAGTGAATAATTACCAAAAGACGAAGAATTTATGATCACTATAATATCAGGAACCAACAGAAAATACAGCAACACCTACAAAATTGCCCGGGAGTACCAGGTTTTACTGCAGGAAAAAGGAATTGAAGCCGGTATTTTTTCTTTAGAAGATATAAACCTGCTGCGTTACGATGCCGCTTTTGAAAAAATAGAGAATGAGATACTAATACCCAGCACGCATTTCATCATCATTTCGCCGGAATATAATGGCAGCTTTCCCGGAGTTTTAAAATTACTGTTCGATAACAGCCGGTCTCACGAGATCTGGTTTCATAAAAAGGCCTTGCTTACCGGTGTGGCCACGGGCCGGGCCGGCAACCTGCGGGGGATGGATCACCTGGCCGATGTGCTGAATTATATAAAGATAACCGTGCATCCCAACAAACTGCCTATTTCGGTGGTGAACAGTGTGGTTGATAGTGAAGGAAAAATTGCTGATAAAAACACCCTGAAAGCCATTAACCAGCAGCTGGATGAATTTATACACTGGGCTGCATTAAGCCCACAACAAGAAACTCCAAACACAAAACCCTGATATGCATGCTCTCCGTTCGCCCATCGGCGCTTTTTTTGTAATAGCCATCCTGCTTTTGATGGACACCTATATTTTCCAGGCCATTAAAGCGGTAAGCCAGTCGGCATCGCCCAAAATAAGAATGATTATTTACGGCATTTACTGGACATTATCGGCCATTGCCATCATTTGCTTTTTGCTGTTTGTATTTACCGAGCAGAATTTTATGGGCAAACGATTCCGCACGTATCTTTTTGCCACTTTCATAGGATTGTTCCTGGCCAAACTGGTTGCTATTTTATTCTTCCTGGTAGATGATATCCGCCGGGGTATTCAATGGATAGCCGGTAAGATATTTTTCAATAATACCGAGGCCGCAGATATGAGCGGCGATGGTATTACCCGCTCTGCATTCCTGAGCTGGCTTGGCCTTGCCGCCGGTGGTACTTTGTTTGGAAGCCTGCTGTATGGCTTCAGCAACAAATACAATTACAACGTTAAGCGCATACAACTGGCTTACGATAATCTGCCGGCCGCTTTTAAAGGATTAAAAATTGTACACATCAGCGATATACACAGCGGCAGCTTTACCGATAAAAAAGCCGTGGCGCATGGGGTTGAAAAGATACTGAACGAAAAGCCCGACCTGATCCTATTTACCGGCGATATAGTGAACGACCGTGCCACCGAAATGGAGGAATACATGGATGTGTTCAATAAACTTAAAGCCCCCATGGGTGTTTTCAGCACATTGGGCAATCATGATTATGGCGATTATGTGGGCTGGCCTTTCCAGGGAGTAAGTAAAGATCAAAACCTGGAGAACCTGAAAAAGATACATGCCGATATGGGCTGGCGCTTACTGATGAATGAACATGTTGTACTGGAAAAAGGCGGCGCCGAAATTGCCCTGCTGGGCATTGAAAACTGGAGTAATAAAGCCCGCTTTCCCAAGCATGGCCGCATGGACCTGGCGCACCCCGGTACCGAAAAATATCCTTTTAAGATACTGATGAGCCACGACCCCAGCCATTGGGATGCACAGGTAAAACCCGATTACCCCGATGTGGACCTTACCTTAAGCGGCCACACACACGGTATGCAGTTTGGCGTAGAGATACCCGGCTTTAAATGGAGCCCTGTGCAATATATGTACAAGCAGTGGCACGGATTGTACGAGGATGGCAAACAAAAACTATACGTGAACCCCGGTTATGGTTTTATTGGCTATCCCGGCAGGGTGGGTGTGCTGGCGGAGATTACGGTGATTGAATTGGTGTAATATAAATACTGCTGAACCAGCGGAGCGCTGTTTGTGTAAAAAACACTCCAATGCTGAACCAGCGAAACACTGTTTTTGCAGAAACATAGCAATGCTGAATCAGCGGCATATTGTTTGTGAAAAAAACATAGCAGCGCTGAACCAGCAGAGTACTAATTACATCCAAACACTACAGTGCTGAACCAGCGCAGCAAAAACATTAACTTTTTAAAAAGGGTATTCTTTTTATCTTTCTGAAAAGAACCCTATATGAGACACTCCTTTTTTATTTCAGCAGTTGTTTTGTTTTTTTGTTCGTGCACAGGTAATTCAAAAAGTGAATTGGCTGTTTTTAAAGCTACAGTAAATGCATTGGATCAATCTAACAAAACAATAAATGATGTTACAAATAATATTCATAAACAATTATATGGGAGACTCCATGATCCACAAACTGCTAATCGTGCAGCAGTTTGGCAACCCATTGCAAGCCGGATTACGGAATTATCTTCTTCAGTAATTAATTACCTTAGTAAAGTAAGATCACAATTAATTGGAAAAATAGACAAAGACACCAGTAAGTTTTTTGTTTTTAAATCTGAAAATAAAGATGCAGTAAGTAAACTTTTTATTGAAGAGGGTAAAGGAAAGCAATTGTATAATAGATTGAAGGATTTTACAAATTCAATGCACAATGTTGATCCTGAAATAAATATTTACTACGACGAACTGATAAAAAGTAACGATGATTATTTAGTTTACAATATACCTGATGAAAAAGAATTTACTGAAACCTTTTTTAACAATGTTTCAGCAGCTGCAGCTATATCTCTGCTTGCAAAATTTGAGAATGATATTAGAAATACAGAAAACAAATTTGTTGTTTTTTGTTTTGATAAAAGCACTGTTATATTTTGTGGATATACTGTTTTTAAAGCAATTGTCGGGCAAAGTAGTAATTGCGTAAAAGCAGGCGATGCAATTGATATTACAGCTGGAATAGGAGCTTTTTCTACCAGTGCTGGGCCTACATTTACAGTTGATAATAAAAAAATTACAGCTAATGAAGAAGGTGTTATGGTCTATAAGTTTAGAACTCAATCAAAAGCCGGAACATATGCAAAAGCCGTAACTATTGAATACACTAAACCTGATGGAACCAAAAGTGTACACACATACAATATCGAATACACCGTCATCGATCCCAACCAAAAATAAAAAGCCGGAAAGCCGCTAAGACATCCGGAGATTTAACTCCCGTCTTACCGCCTTCCCGGCAAAATCAAAATCAACTCTTATTTAAAACTTCTTCTTTCTTTAGAAGCATAAATTCTCTTTCTTCCTTCAGTAGCCCTGTCGCTGCGGCCACCTTCATCGTTGGGGCGTTTAAAGCCGCCATCTGCCTCATTCATACGCACGGTGCGGTTGTTGTAGCGCTTGCCGTCAATGGCTTTTATCATGGTTGGTGCAGCAGCCTGGTCTATCTCTATCCAGCTATTCATATCACGCATGTCTATCTTGCCTAGTACTTCTTTTTTCAAATCACTTTCATCTAAAATGAATTGTAAAAAGCTGGCTTTGTAAAAACCATCCTTGGTACCCAGGTTAATAAACAAGCGGGTGTAGCCGCTGTTTCCCCGGTTAAAGCTGGTACGTTCTTTACGGCTGCCGTTCATATCAGCACTTCCGGTTCTTTCCATTGATCTTCTTTCACCACGTACATCGCTTCTGTTTAAATCATCGGCATTTTCGTAATACTTTAAGAAATGACTGAACTCCAGTGCGGCTACTCTTTGTAACACTTCTTCTTTGCTAACATCAGCAAATTTTTCCATCAGGTCGGGCATATAAGTTTCATAATCGCCATGGCTAACATCGGCCTGCATCAGTTTATCCATAAAATGAAAGAACTGTTTGCGGCAAACATCTTTACCAGATGGTACATCCACTTTATGGAATTGGGCATTGATCATTCTTTCCAGAGACTTGATCTTATAGGTTTCCCTGCTATGGCAGATGGATAAACAGATACCGGTTTTGCCTGCACGGCCCGTACGTCCGCTACGGTGTGTGTATACTTCCATATCATCCGGTAATTCAAAGTTGATAACATGCGTAATACCATCCACATCAATACCACGTGCAGCCACATCGGTTGCAATTAATAACTGTAAATTTTTACTGCGGAAACGTCCCATCACTTTATCACGCTGTTGTTGTGATAAGTCGCCATGCAATGCTTCAATCTCGTAACCCGATTTTGCCAAACGTTCACTAACTTCCTGTGCATCTGCTTTGGTACGGGTGAAGATGATACCGTACATGCCAGGGTTAAAATCTATCAAACGTTTTAATGCTTCGTAACGCTGGCTTGCAGGCACTACAAAAAACTGGTGATCGATATTTACATTGCCACTGTTCTTTTTTCCTACGGTAACTTCTTTCGGCGTTTCCATGTAGTTCTTGCTGATGGCTCTTACTTCGGGCGGCATGGTAGCACTAAACAACCAGGTGCTTTCGCGGTTGATGGTATTCTTCAATACAAAATCAATATCATCTCTAAAGCCCATGTTCAGCATTTCATCGGCCTCATCCAGTACTACATATTTTACTTTCTGCAGGTCAATTGCTTTACGTTCGATCAAGTCGATCAAACGACCCGGCGTTGCCACAACAATATGCACACCTCTTTTCAGGTTGCGTATCTGCATCATAATAGATGCACCACCATACACAGCTTCTGTAAATATATTCCTGTTATGTTTTTTAAAGTTCTCCAGGTCGTTGGTGATCTGCAAACACAGTTCACGTGTGGGGCATACGATCAGTGCCTGAGGATGGCGTTGTGTACCATCAATTAATTGTAATAAGGGTAAACCAAAAGCGGCGGTTTTACCGGTACCGGTTTGTGCCAGGCCAATAAAATCGGTAGTGCCCGATAATAAAACGGGGATGGCTTTTGTTTGTATCTCTGTTGGATTTTCAAATCCTAATTCGGTAACAGATTGTACCAATTGTTCGTTAAGCCCTAAAGCTTCAAATGCATTCATGTAAATTGTTTTGCGATAGCCACATGTAAATTACCGGTAGTGCTTACTCTGTTGAGTACCGGAATGTCATGCCTTGGCCGTTGGGAAAGTCTGGGAGATCAAATCATCCCGATAGAAAGTCTATATTCAACAGCAACTGAGCATGTCATGTAATTCTCAGTTTTTAAATAATGGGCGCAAAGATAGGCTATTTATTGGCATTTTTGGCATTATCATGGTTTTTAATCATGCTATTTGCCTTAAATAGGCTTAAAACAACACTGGTTATTTGAACTATTAAACTAAATTTGGTTTTCGCAATTTAAAACCAGCCAACCAAACCTTTATGTGCAAATACCTGCTTTTGCTTTGCTGTTCTTTCATAGCAACCTGTGCACTGGCCCAAACAGACTCATTAAGCAAAGAGGACAAACACCTCCTGGATTCTATGTTTAAGAATGATGCTTTCATTAATATGATGAAAAAAGATAAAAACTACCTGGATATAAGCATTGGCATTGGTAACGGGGAATTTAGTGCCCACAACAACGCAGCCAATGCAACAGGGGTTGATAAGCAGCTGATATATACACCGGGCATTACATACCGCTTGAAGAATGGTTTAAGTTTTGGAGTAGCAGCATTTATAACCGGCGACAGCAGTAAAAAACCGGAGATATACCAGACAGGCCTTACTGCAGGTTATGATTATTATGGGAAGACCATTTATGCAGGTGGGTCTTATACAAGGTACCTGAGCAACCAGGATAAATACAACAGTAAATCAATTTATCAGAATGACCTGAGTGCGTATGTAAAACTGGCAAAGGGGCTTTTTCAGCCGGGTATTATGCTGGGCTATGTGGATGGTAAATACAAGGAAATGAATTATGTAAGTTTTAAAAGAACTGTTCATCTTCCCAATCCGCCACCTAATGGGCGAGATACCATCATTACCATTACCGGTAAAGATTCTACCGATAACAAGACCAGCTACTTTTCGGTGGCAGCCACCGTGGGGCACGACTTTTATTTTTACAAAGTTTTTTCAAAAAATGATGAACTGGACTTTATTCCAACCTTAATGCTGAACATGGGCAGCGATAAGCTAAGCCAGACGCATACCAATAAAATATTTGACAGGCCTGCATTCAGCAAACGAAAAAAATCTGACTATAGCAATAAGTTCCAGGTACAATCAGTGGCTGCATCCTTTGATCTTACGTACATGATTAAAAAGTTTTTTATACAACCTGTTCTATATCTTGATTACTATCTTCCGGAAACTACCGAGAACCGGTTCAGCGCTATTTTTTCAGTGAATGCAGGTTTTTCTTTTTAATAACTGCTCTTAACATAAGTTTGTAATTTTAAAATGTGCATTGGCATATAACTTGGTGCATCACTGCTAACTAAACATTTTTTATTTATGAAAACAAAACTCTTTATCCTGGCAATTCTTTGCATCACCGCAGGTGCTGCCAATGCACAGAAAATTCATATTGGTTTTAAGGGCGGGGCCAATGTAAACAAGCTTACCGGTAAATCTTTTGATGATCAGTTCTCATTTGGTTATCATTTAGGTGGTTTCTTTTCTGTTGGCTTAGGCAAAAAGTTTGCTATACAACCCGAGATATTATTTAACCAGATCAATGTAGATACATCCAGCAGTTACAGCGCCATTTACCAGTTTAATAAAGTTGATAAAGTGCAGCTGAAATATATGAGCATTCCTATACTGCTTAATTATAAGCCGGTAAAATACCTTACTATACAAGCCGGTCCACAGTTTGGTATATTAACAAATAAGAGCAAAACGCTGGTGCAGAATGGAAAGGATGCTTTTAAAGCAGGAGACTTTAGTATGCTGGGCGGGCTGCAGGTTAACATATCGCACCTGAATATTTATGCACGCTATGCAGTAGGGTTAAGCAACCTGAACGATATTGACAATAAAGAAAAGTGGAAAAGCCAGAGCATACAACTGGGTGTAGGACTTACCTTATAATTCTTTAGGGTCGTATGATGGTGAGAGAGCCATCGGCGTTCAGTTTCACAATAGCAGACGGTGATGCTGCGGTTACATCATCCTGGCGGTGTTGCACTATATAGTCAACACCGCTTTTTATTTCGTAATCTATATCCACAAAAATGGAAGGTGCCGGGTAGCCCGAAATATTTGCCGAGGTAGAAACCAGCGGTTTTCCAAAACGGCTGATGAGTTTTTTGCAAAAAGTATCGCTGGTGATGCGTATGCCAATGCTGCCATCGGCCGGTATCATATTTTTTGCCAGGTTTACAGCCCCTTCGTAAATAAAAGTGGTTGGCTTATGTATGCCTTTTATGTAATCGAATATTTTAGGGTTGGGATGAGTAACGTATTTGCTGATATCGCTTTCATCGGCCAGCAATACGATCATACTTTTTTCATCAGGCCTTTTTTTTAGTGCATATATCTTTGCCACTGCTGCTGCATTGGTTGCATCGCAGCCGAGTCCCCATACGGTATCTGTAGGGTACAAGATAATCCCCCCTGCGTTCAATACTTTTAATGCTTCTTCAATTTCTGAATCAAAATTCATTTCCTTTTATTTTAAAATATCGATTACTGCCTGTACTATTTTACTTTCATCAAGCCGCATCAGGCATTGAGGTATGCCATATAATTTACAGGTATTACTAACACATGGCTCGCATTTTAGTTCTCCCAGCCTGATTATGGTGCGGTTGCTTTTATTGTAAGGCGCAGTGTTGTGCTCGTTACCGGCACCAAATAAAACTATGGTAGGTACACCCAGCGCATTGGCTACATGTGCGGGGCCGCTGTCGGTGGTTAACACAGCACTGCTTTCGGCAAACAACTGCAGCAGTTCAGGTAAACTGGTTTTGCCGGCTTTGTTGGTAATGTTAGTTTTATTGGTCAGGTAATTTGAAACCTTCCATACAAAGCCAGCTTCCTTATTACTGCCTACCAAAATAATTTCATTCTCAATCCTGCTTCGGACTGCGTTAATAATGCTGATAGCTTTCTCCGGAGGCAAACGGCGTGAATCTGCTTCAGAATTGATGTTGATGATAACTGCATTTGTTTTTTCTGCTGCGGGCAAGTGCAGTTTTACCGGCGGTATAGTAATCTCTTTTTTTGTAAACTGTTTCAGCAGATCAACATATTCCTCAACCCGGTGCAGATTCTTTTGCTTTGTGTAGCTGTGGGTTAAAAAAACAGACCGCAGTTCTTTTTTAAAACCGACTCTTTGTTTGGCAGCAATTGCCTGCCCCATAATTGCAGATGAAAAAGAATCAGGCAGGCAGAAGAAAATATCATACTTTTTTTGTTCGGCGATTTTTTTACCAAACTTCCAGGCGCCGCTTGTTCCTTTGTATTCTTCTTTTAAGAAAATAAAACGGTTATCGTGTTCGGGAAAATAATCCAGTAAGAAGTCAATGCCTTTTTTTGCAACCAGGTCAATCGCGGCATAGGGGTATTCATTTTTTACAGCCTGCACAAAAGCCGTACTCATAACCATATCTCCCAGCCAGTTGGGCAAACGAATGAGGATGTTCATGGGTGTAAAATACATTCAATTTTAAATATGCACAGGCCAAAGCACAAATTAATTAAGTTTGCAAAAAATAAAAACATGGAATTAAAAGAACAAATACTGGCTGCATGGTCTAATCGTGATTTATTAAAGGATGAAGTATATGCCAATGCAGTACGCACTGTTATTGAAGAAGTTGATAAGGGAAGGTTAAGAACAGCAGCTCCGGTAGACGGCGGATGGGAAGTGAACGAATGGGTAAAACAAGCCATACTTATGTATTTTGGAATACAGCAAATGCAAACCTTTACCCTGCCGCCTTTTGAGTTTTATGATAAGATGAAACTGAAATCGGATTATGCATCGCTGGGAGTAAGGGCGGTGCCTCATGCTGTAGCAAGATATGGAGCTTTTTTGGGCCGCAATGTGGTACTGATGCCCAGTTATGTAAATATTGGTGCTTATGTAGATGAAGGAACCATGGTAGATACCTGGGCAACCGTAGGCAGCTGCGCCCAGATAGGCAAGGGTGTACACCTGAGCGGGGGTGTGGGTATTGGCGGTGTGCTGGAACCGCTGCAGGCCAGCCCCGTAATTATTGAAGATGGATGTTTTATTGGCAGTCGCTGTATTGTTGTAGAAGGGGTCAGAGTGGAAAAAGAAGCAGTACTGGGCGCTAATGTGGTGCTGACACAATCAACAAAAATAATTGATGTAAGTGGTACCGAGCCTATTGAAATGAAGGGTATTGTACCTGCCCGAAGTGTGGTAATACCGGGCAGTTATACCAAAAAATTTCCGGCGGGCGAATTTGGTGTTGGCTGTGCCCTTATAATCGGGCAGCGGAAACCCAGTACCGATCTTAAAACAAGCTTAAATGATGCTTTAAGGGATTTTAATGTGAGTGTATAATTTTAGATGAAAAATTGAAAGTTGATAGTTGAAAGTTGCAGACTTCTATTATATTTGCAACCCGTTATTGAATTTATGTCTTTACTGACTAATCAGTTAACGGACTAATAACCTGCCCAGGTGGCGAAATTGGTAGACGCACTGTGTTCAGGTCGCAGCGTTCGCAAGGATGTGCTGGTTCGAATCCAGTCCTGGGCACAAAGCCCCCGGAATTTCCGGGGGCTTTGTTTTTTCACTTCATACATAGCTCTTTGGCCTTGCCAGATACCGTTAACCAAAGCACAACAATATTCTTTATTACCCCTCTTTTTTTATCAATACTTTTATAGCTACTAATAAATGCCCTTATTTAAAGCAATCGCATGAATTCTATCAGGTTGGGTTTTGCCTTTTTTTTGCTGATATTACTTATCTCCTGCGGCAAGCAGGACACACCCTCTGGTAATGGCGGTGGCAGCAATAATCCTTTACCGGTTTTAAACGGTATAACACCTGCTGCAACTGTAGCCGGCGGTGCATCATTTGTAATTACTGTAAATGGAACCGGCTTTATAAATGGCAGCAGTATTAACTTTAACGGAACAGCTTATACAACTACTTTTATAAGTTCAACACAACTATCAGCTTTAATTCCTGCTGCAGCTGTTGCGCTTGCCGGTACGGTGCCTGTTACTGTGTACACAGCTTCGCCAGGTGGGGGTACCAGTAATACTATCAATTTTGTAATTACGGCGAGCGGTAATCCCTTGCCCGTTGCTACCGGGTTAACTCCCAATAATGTTACTGCAGGCGGCGGAGCTTTTACACTGGCAGTTACAGGCTCAAACTTTATAAGCAGCTCGGTTATTAAATGGAATAATGTGTCGCTTACAACCACTTTTGTAAGTGCAAACCAGCTAACTGCATTTGTACCTGCGGCTAATATTGTAACAGCAGGTACGGCATCCATAACTGTTTTTACACCTGTGCCCGGCGGTGGCACCAGCGCTGCATTAAGTTTTATAATAAACAGCACAGCACCTGCTGTAAAGAGGTTTTTGTTTGATGCCACTCATGCCGAAACGGCCGGCAATGCCGATTGGGTAATTGATGAAGATGCATTACCCCAAAGGATACCTACACCGGCACAGGCAACAGTTACTGCAGCAACACCCGAAAGTTATTGGACAGGGGCGCTCAGCAGCTGGGGCATTGAACTGGCAAAACTTGGGCACACCGTAGAAACACTACCTGCCGGAACTGCTATTACCTATGGCAATGCTGGCAATCCACAGGATCTTTCTAATTATGATGTGTTTGTTGTAGACGAACCCAATAATGTTTTTACAACTGCTGAAAAACAGGCTATACTCAATTTTGTAAACAATGGTGGAGGCTTGTTCATGGTGTCTGATCATACCGGGTCAGACAGGGATTCGGATGGATGGGATTCTCCTGCCATCTGGAACGACCTGATGACCAATAACAGTATTACAACCAATCCTTTTGGGTTTAGTATTGACCTTGCCAATTTTTCAACTGTTACAGCTAATGTATGGACAAGCGCTTCAAGCAACACTATTCTTACTGGTTCGCAGGGGATAGTTACGCAAATGGAATTCAATAATGGTACTACAGCTACTACCAGCTCAGCTGCAAACCCCAATGTACACGGCCTTATCTGGAAAACCGGAGCTACGCAAAACAATACCAATGTAATGAGCCTTTCATCAACCTATGGCTCAGGGCGTGTATTTTTTGTTGGCGATAGTTCGCCTATTGACGATGGTACCGGTGCATCAGGCAATACCCTGTTTCCGGGATGGAGCAGTTATAGCCATAAACCACTTTTTTTAAATGCTTCTTTATGGCTGGCAAAACTGCAGTAACAATTGTTGTTTTTGTTAAGGCGATTAGTGGCAGTTAATAAACCGGTTTCTCTACCTTCTGCATTCAACCACCAACCCTAAACAGCACCTTGCTATGCAACCAATTTCATTTAATTTTGCTCTTATTAAAAACAACCCTTTCAATGAATAAACATTTTTTAATTATCGGCCTGGCTATAGCTTTCTGCCTGAATTTAACAGCGCAAACTTATAAGATAGATACCTCTACTATAACTTTTGAAAATGTTAACCGCCCTTGTCTTACGGTTAAATATGATGCATCGCCTAAAACTGTAAAAAAGGCCTGGGACGATTATTTTAAAAAGACCTACGATGTAAAAGTGAAAGGCATTGGCTTTTTAACCAACAAGGAAGTGATAACAGCAATAGATATGAGCCTGCCCGCCATTTCTGAAAAAAGAATGAATATGTATGCCAGCGTGGTTGATGCGCCCGGCGACAGATCGGAACTGAGTTATTTTATGAGCTTTGGGTACGACTTTTTTATTGGTCCCGAAAATTATGCTACAGAATTTGCTGCCATGAAGAAGATACTGAATGACTTCAGTGTAGAGTTTTTAACTGATTATTATTATTCTGAAGCATCACGCATGACCAGCGAAATAAAAAAACTGGAGAAGGATATCAGCCAGAATAATAAGAGCATTAAAAAGAATACCAAAAAGGCCCGTAAAGAATCAAAAGAAGTTGCCAGCGGTTTAGAAGCAAAAAATATCTCCATGCAGATGGAAAACGATCAGAACAAAAGGAAGATTGAAGAACTGGGTAAGGCTATTGAGAACATCAAAATAAAGCAGGCCGGCGTTACCAGGAACTAAGTATTATTTATCGGGCTTATATTCAAAAACCAGCACTGCATTTTCTTCCAGGCTGGCGCTGGCAAATAACTCGTATCTTTTTTTACCGGCTGTAATAACCACCAGTGCAGTGTTAGGAGGAATGCTGCCCAGGTTTTCGGCAAACAAGGTTATTTCATGGTGGGTTTGTTTCTCATCCAGTTCAATATTCAGCTCAATCCCCTTTTCAGAAAGTAACTGGTGTGTAAGCAGCATTTTACCATTGTATAAAATACTGATGGTATCGCCATCCATGATAGCATTGTCGTACACTTTTAAATTGATGGTCTTTACATTTACCTCCAGGTGGCTTTGCTCAATATTTTTCCGTTGTGTGATATTTTTTGGTGTGACAGAGCTGTCCTTATAAACCCTGTCCTCTGTTATCACGGTTGGTAAACTTGGCTTTGGATCTTCGGGAACAATGACTTTTGCGACAGGAGGTAAGCTGTCGTTCCTTTTCGTGTCATTCTTTTTTACAACAGGATCTGTTTTCGTTCTATCTCTGCCAATACAGTCCTTCATCAGTTCAATTATTTCATAGGGCTTATCTGCAACCTTCTTTAAGTGTACGTATTCTGTTGAGTCTACTGCAAGAAATGGGTTATTTTTTGGTTTACTAAAAAGTGAAAAAAGTTTCGCAAACATCGTATCAATCATATTTGTAAAAGGATCCTCATCTTTGAAAGGTAACTGCTCCAGAATTTCAAGCCCATCTTTCATTTTATAATCCATCTCAAGGTGCATAAGCGAATGACTCCCGGAATTCTTCAAGAAATACAATCCGTCAATGGTCAATATTTTTTCTTGCCTGTTAAAACTGCCTTCAAAAAAAGCTTTACAAAAGTTGTTGGTATCGGATTTTACATGATCGGCAGTATAACCACATATCTTATTACCCGTTTGTAAAATATTCAGTTGCAGAAACTGGTCGTTACCCAGGTCGCCTTCCCAGGTACCCGTAAGGTCTTGCGCAGGTAAATTGAATGATAGCAAGAGCAGAGCAACCAGAATAATATGGCGTAGCGTACAATACATGGTGTACTAAATATACTGCAAAAAAATAAGTAAACCTTTTAACGGGCGGGAAACCTGGGGCCTTTTTATCTAATTATCCATCAACCCAACGAGTTCTTTAATGATCCGGGTAAGTTCTTTTTTCCGGGCTTTCACTTCATCCATATTTTCAAAATACATCATCCGCCTGTCTTTATAATCACCTTCCAAAAAAGCAGAATTTATTTTTACGATAGCCGGATGGTGAAAGATAAGATGTACATGCTGCTTTGCTTTTACATGAATAGTGGCCAGGTCATCAGTATAAAAAAAACTGGGGGCGTTCCATTTAACACGCTCTGCAATCTTTTTGTTCGATCTGATGATGCTACGCACCGCTTCAATCTCCTCTTTCAACGGATGATCGAGTTGCTTCATAAAAGCATTAACATCTTCTGTTTTATTTTCAGTATTCATGCTATAAATTAAAGCGTATAATCAGTGTAAAGCTGCTGTTAATTTATAGTAAAATAGCACTTTTTATTTAAATAGTTTTGGCCAGTTTGTATCAGCATATCTTTTTAGCACGGCTTCGTTCTTATTCCAGTCCTTTAATGTGTTAGTAAAAAAACGGTTGTAGAAGAGATATAGTTTTCCGTTCACTATTTTAAATGTTTCAGGGTCAACAGAAACCTTTTCTCCTGTATTACCCATGGCATATGCACACCAGCCTCCATATTCAGGCTCGTATTTATTGGGAGTTGCTTTAAAAGCCTCCTTGTTTTCTACGGAAGAAAAATAATAAACAATGCCCTGGTATATTACCGCCAATGCTTTTTTGCCTTTAACGGCTTTATTTTGTGTAAAGTAGGCAACGGGATCATAGCCTTGTATAGCAATTCCATTGTCAAGATTAAAATGCTTTTTACGTAATTCAGTACCATCCTGTGCAGTTACAGATAAACTAATAATGAAGATTGTAACAAAACCTAGCAGATATTTCATGATTTCTTATATTTAAAGCATAAAATTATACTTTAAGCTGCCCATGTGCTGTCGGGAAGATGACATACAACAAGCCTTTGCAATTAATTAACTACGCAAAACCATAGTAATGCAGTTTTCGTAAATAAGCTGTTAAAACCAGGGGCTAAGGTACTGTGAATATGGAGGCTGTCATCCAGCGGACAAAGAGATTTGAAAATGCAGCTTAAAATTGCATTTAAAATACATAACATGATCAAAACAATTTTTACCTGGATACTAAGGATATTGGCTGCAGTGCTAATGCTGCAAACCCTCTATTTTAAATTTACGGCACAGCCTGAGTCGGTTAAATTATTTACCATACTTGGTATGGAGCCATGGGGTAGAATAGGAACCGGTATTTGCGAACTGGTAGCTTCCATATTGATTTTAATACCACGCACAACATGGCTGGGAGCAGTAATGGGGCTGGGGCTTATGGCCGGTGCAATTTTTTTCCATCTCACAAAATTGGGTATTATCTTTGAAGGAGATGCGGTTTTGTTTGCTTACGCAGTAATTACTTTTTTTTGCTGCCTTGTGTTGGTTATTATGTACAGAAAAAATATACTCCAACTTTTAAAATTTAAATTTTGACAAGCATATTTAGCAGATCAGATGAAACACTAAACAGCCTGGTACAGGTATTAAAGCAATTGCCAGGTGCTGGAAGTTATACCAATCCTTGCGAAGCATTAAGTAATGCAACTATCGGGCAGCATACCAGGCATATCATTGAATTATACCAGTGCCTGCTTGCCGGCTATGCTTCAGCAAAAGTAAATTACGATGACCGTAAACGTAACCCACTTTATGAAAATGATATGGATGCAGCCATTGAAGTGGTGAAGGAAATTCAGCAAAGCCTGCTGCAGCCGGATAAACAGTTGCAGATATTTTGTGGAGCCGTTGGAAATTCGGTTTGTATTGAATCTAATTATTACCGGGAAGTGTTGTACAACCTGGAACATTGCATACACCACCAGGCTTTAATTAAAGTTGCTCTGCTCACTATCAGCAATATCAATATTGAAAATGGATTTGGCGTGGCGCCATCAACCTTACAATACAGGCAACAATGTGCACAGTAAGCTTTATGAGGCTACATGGCCAGGTGATCATTACTTCAAACCGGGATGAACATCTACAGCGTGAAAATGCAGTAGCTCCTGCCTTGCATACATTGCCTGCAAAAAAAATAATCTTTCCAAAAGATGCAAAGGCCGGCGGTAGCTGGTTTGCGGCTGCAGACGATGGTGTTGTGCTGGTATTACTGAACGGCGCTTTTAAAAAACATAATCCGCAACCACCATATCGCAAAAGTCGTGGCCTTATTTTGCTGGAAATTATTGAAGCTAATGAACCGCTTTCCTTTTTTAAAGTAATAAGCCTGGAGAATATAGAGCCGTTTACAATAGTGCTTTATCAACCCGATCAATTGTATGAATTAAGGTGGGATGGGAAGAATAAACATGAAAAGCAATTGGATGCTGCAGGCAGTTATATCTGGTCATCTGCTACTTTATACAACGATGAAATAATTGCATATCGTGAAGAATTGTTTGAACAGTTCATTCACTCAGCGGCTATTACTGCCAAGGGGATATACGATTTTCATGCAAGCAATAACGGTGATACAGAGAACGGGTTTATCATTAGCCGTAAAACCGGAATGAAAACATTTAGTATTACACAGGCCGTGGTAAACGACGATGCGGTAAACTTTTTACATTCAGATCTCTTACAGCAACAGGAATACGCTGAAGTACTTCCCTTAAAACAAACTGCATAATTGTTAGTGAAAAAGATCAGGCTATTTATTCATAAACTTACACACTGGGAGTACTGGTCTTTTGATGTGGTATATTTTCCCATGTATTTTGTATGGTTCTATTATGCGGCAAAGGCAAGGTCTTTTTTCTTTTTTAATGCAGCCAACCCACGCATAAAAAATGCAGGCTTCCTGATGGAGTCTAAAAAAGAGATATACGATATCATTCCCCCGGAGTTCATACCTAAAACACTATTTTTTAAATCAGGAGCAGATACAAAGGAAATCATTGAAACAGTTGCTGCTTCAGGCATTTCATTTCCCTGCATAGCCAAGCCTGATATTGGAGGAAAGGGCAGGGGAGTAGAGAAAATATATGTACTGGAACAGCTGGAAGGCTATGCCAAAAGAATAGGAATGGATTTCCTGGTACAGGAGTTTATTCCCTATCCCGAAGAAGTGGGTATATTTTATTGTCGCATGCCTGATGAACCCAATGGCTTCATCAGCGGTATTGTGGCAAAAGAGTTTTTGATCGTTAAAGGAGATGGCATCTCTACATTAACCCAACTGGTAGAAAAGGACCCACGTTATCATTTACAGCTTTCGGCTTTGCAAAAGATATACGGCGAAGGGCTGAATGAAGTACTGGAAAAAGGCGCTCTTAAAAATTTAGTACCTTATGGAAACCATGCCAGAGGTGCCAAATTCATTGATGTAAGCTATTGGGCAGATGCATCGTTCACAAAAATCTTTGACGGAATATTTAAACAGATACCCGAATTTTACTTTGGCCGGCTTGATATTATGTACAGCAACCAGGAAGACCTGAAGGCCGGAAAGAATTTTTCTATTGTAGAACTAAATGGTGCCGGCAGCGAGCCAACACATATTTACGATCCGGCCCACTCCATCTTTTTTGCCTGGAAGGAGATAGCCCGGCATTTTAAATTGCTCTGCCATATCAGTATAAAAAATCATCAGCGTGGTTACAGATACTTAACGGTTAATGAAGGGATGCAGATGTTTAAGGAAAACAGGGCGGTGATGAAAAACCTGGATTCATTTTAAAATATTGCTATGACCAAGAAAACAAAGAAAAGGCTGAAATGGGGCTTCCTTACCTTTTTATTGTGCTGGATAGTAATGGCGCAAAGTTGCATGAAGTTCAGGATCAGCGATAGCAAGGCAAAGCAGGAATTTGAAGAAAAAGGCCTGCAAATCAGCTTTTACTATACTGAAGCCAATCAAAAGGGTTTGCATTACGCCAAGTGCGGCTCTGATACTTTGCCTACTTTATTCTTTATTCATGGTTCGCCTGGTAGCTGGGATGCATTTAAGATATACATGATGGACAGCACTTTGCTGCAACATTTCAGAATAATTTCCATCGACAGGCCAGGTTTTGGTTATAGCGCTTTTGGTACTGCCCTGCACCTGCATGAGCAGGCTGTTATGATAAAGGCCATCATTGAGAAAGAAAATAATCATAAGCCACTGCACCTGGTAGGACATAGTATTGGTGGCCCTGTTATTATGCAGCTGGCACAGCTTTACCCGTCAGAAATAAATTCACTTACAGTACTGGCAGGTTCCATTTCTCCTGAAGATGAACCAAAGGAATACTGGCGTTACCTTTTTTTACACACTCCATTGCATGTGCTGCTGCCGGGTGCATTTGCACCATCCAATGATGAGATCGTTTATTTTAAAAAGGACCTTTACAGGCTGGATACAGGATATGCAGCTGTAAAAATGCCCGTTACATTTATACATGGTGATGCAGATAAATTTGTGACCGTAAAAAATGTAGAGTATGGTAAAAGAAAACTGGCAGCGAATACTGATGTAAAGGTTATTATTATACCTGAAGCAAGCCATTTTATACCCTGGGAACACTTCGATACCATCAAAGACCACCTGCTTACACTTGCCCAAATAAAATAAGGCAGTATTTTAAATATTGATCAAGGTTCTTGGTTTTAGCCTTTTCGCCGGAAACTTTACGATCAGCTGACAGCCTTCTCCGGGCCTTGAAACAAGCGAAACCTTTCCATTATTTACTTCCGCCCGGCTGGTTATATTCCTTAATCCAACACCATTTCTTTTTAAGGAAGTATTAAAACCCAGCCCATCATCGGTTAAGCTCACGTCAATAATATCATCAGCTTCTGAAATTTTTATTTCTACATTTTTAGCCTGTGCATGTTTAATGATGTTGTTCAGCTGTTCTTGTGCTATCCTGAAAATGGTAAGCTTCAGGTCTTTTGAAATCTCATTCTCGTCGTGTATTGTCCAGTCAATAGTTATAGCCAGTTCATTCACCTGTTTAATATTATCAATCAGTTCCAGCAGGGCCTGTTGTAAACCAGTTTCACCTAAAGATGGCGGCAGTAAAGATTTAGAGAGCGTTCTTAACTCCATCATAGCTCTTTCTATCAATAGCTTACTTTCTGCCATTAGTTCTTTCCGGGGAATCTCATCCTTCATGGCGCACTCAATATATAATTTGGTTGAAGCCAGTATCTGGTTAATGTTATCATGCAATTCCTGTCCCAGCTCGGTGCGCTCTTTTTCCTGTCCGATGATTACCGCTTCGGTTATTTGCTGCTGCCTCAGCTGCCTTTCTTCGTTCAGGCTGTTTTCCAGCTGCACCTTTTCGGTGATATTATTGGCGATGGTAAGTATGGCATTCCTGTTTTTGTATATTATTTCGTGCGACCTGATCTCCATGATAATGGTAGATCCCTTTTTAGTCAGATGCCTGCAATCAAAGGTTGTTTTCTGATTTTTATACTTTGCTATATTATTTATATAATCCACACAACCGGAATTGTCCGGAATTGCAGCCAGGTCCTGTATTTGCAGTTCAAGAAATTCATTTCTGCTGTATTCGTATAAATCAATGGCCGACTGGTTTACTTCCAGTATTTCAAAGGTATCTGCATCCCATATAATAATAGCGGCTGGGTTATTGTTAAACAGGTACCTGTATTTTTCTTCAGACGCCTGTAGTTGTACCTGGGCATTTTTGCTTTCGGTAATATCCCTGGTTACTGCAAGGGCTGCAATGATGCTTCCTGCAGCATCTTTTAAAGGAACTGAATGCGATTCCATGAAGAGACATTTTCCGTCAAATCCTGTTATCTCAAATTCATCCTTGGTGCTATTACCCTCAAATACGGCAGCAAGCGATTGTTTGAACCTATGATGGTATTCCGGTAAAATAAGCGCCAATGCATTTTGTCCAATAACCTGTTCTGCATCCAGTACACCAATCATTTTTAACCCGGCTGGGTTTATCTCTAAAATGATTCCTTCCCTATCGAGTAGTTTAATGCATTCCGGATCCGCATTAATGATCGCTTTAACGTGGTTCTCGCTTTCAATCAGGTTTTGCTCTGCTTTTTTCTGCCTGGTAATATTGCGTTGTGTTCCCCATGCACGCCTGATATAATCGCCTTCTATAACCCCAATCATGTTGTTTAAAAAGATCTGTTGATTACCTTCTTTATCAACTTCATAACTGATCTCGTCCTGTGCCCTGAACCCATTTTTAAAAAACCTGATGAAGTATTCTGTGTTCAATGGATTTGTTTCCGGAAGAATAAAGCTCAACGGGCTGCCAATCATGTCTTCAGCTTTTTCAAAACCATAGCTTCTCGCAAATGCATCGTTGCATTCGGCTATATAGGCATATTTGATGCAGTGAGCAAGCATTTGCTCTATGGGCATATAAATATGCATGGCTTCTTTCAGTTCTATCCGCCAGATGCCTTCGGTACTTTGCTTTACAAACATCTTGTAACGCATTTCACTTTCTTCAATTGCCAGCATTGCTTTTTTGCGTTCGGTTATATCTTCTGCAGCGCCAATCATGCGTATGGCTTTGCCTTCTGTATTTCTTATGATGTAACCCTTATCATTTATGTATACATAAGTTCCATCTTCTTTCCTGAACCTGTATTCCAGGGTAAAATCAGTTTCATCGGCTGAGTGAATATAGTAGTCTATCTGCGCTCTTATTTTTTCTTTATCCTGCGGATGTATAAACTCCGACCAGTCTTTGATTGTTTTTATAAATTCATTGCTGCTATGACCATACACATCTGTCAAATTATGACCGCTCCGGTAAATCTCGCCACTTAACAGGTCCCAGTCCCATACAAGATCTTTGGTAGCTTTTACCACCAGGTCGTATCTTTCTTTATTTAACTGAAGATCAGCTTTTATTTTTTTTCTTACAGTAATGTCACTTATCATGGTGCTGTACTTAACCGCACCATCTGTATCAATAAAATAAGCTGTAGATATTTCAACAGGAAATTGTGCACCTTCTTTGGTAATTCCAGTAGCTTCTGTAACTGTAATGGTATCTTCCTGCTGTTGAAAAGCCGATAACAGAACCTGGCTGCTATTGGCAATAAGCTTGTGGATCTTTAAACTATTCAGTTCCCTGGCAGTATGCTTAAATAAGGCAGAGGCCGCAGGGTTTGATTCAAGGATACTGCCGTTGGGATGAAGCAGAAAAAAGGCCTGGGTAGAATTTTCAACAATGGCTTTATATTTTTCACCTTTGCACTTCGCTGTTGATACCAAAGCGGGATTATTGTATAATGTTGCTGCTGATGTTGTATTCTTTTTCATAGGAAGGCTCTGTGTGGCTATTCAATTGTTATTTAAATATCAGGGTCAAAAGCTAGTACAGTATCTTCTGAAAACGGCATAAGGATTATAGCTTGAACCTTGCAGGCAAAGGTTTATAACCTGGCGTTAATAACTTATAGTGATTATATTTATTATTTTGTCGATAAAATTCTACCTTCGTATTACAGGCTGAAATATGCAGCCTTATTTTACCCTCTAAATCCTCGCCAAAAATGAAAAAATTTTTACTTGTTGACGATCACGTTGTTGTAAGATCAGGAATAAAAATCCTGCTTGCCGACCTGTATAACCCATCAGAAATTCATGAAGCCATGAACGGCGAAACTGCTGTTGAAAAGCTTAAAGAAAATCAATACGATCTTATTTTGCTGGATATACAGATGCCTAATACCGATACATTGGGCCTGATGGAATATATGCACATCACTTATCCATCTGCCAAGGTTCTGATGTTTTCAATGAGTGCAGAAAATATCTATGCAAAAAGATTTATGAAAGCAGGAGCTTATGGGTTTATTTCAAAAGAAGCACCACTGGAAGAGATCACCAAAGCAATTACAGTAATTTTAAGCGGAAAAAAATATATCAGCGAATCACTTGCACAAAAGCTGGCCGAAGATTCATTTTCCGGCAAGTCGGGCAATCCTTTCAATGAGCTTTCTCCACGGGAGTTTGAGATCGTTTCTTTATTGCTTGAAGGAAAAACAGTAACTGAAATTTCCCAGACGCTGAACATCCAAACCTCCACTGTGGGTACGCATAAAGCCAGGTTGTTTGAAAAACTGGGAGTTGATAATATACTTCAGTTAAAGGAAATGGCAACAACTTACAACCTGTAAAAGAGGTTTAATTATTTTCTCCTGCCTGTTTAAATAGCATGAGGTCATTGATCAGAATTTCATTTTTGGAAATGCTGATCAGGTTCTTTTTTTCAAACTGGTTAAGTGTGGTAGTTACGGTTTGCCTGGATGAACCTATGAGCTTGGCAATATCATCATGGGTTAAAAACTTTTCAATAACAGCCCTGTTGCCGCTGTTGGTTTTATTATCTGCAGCCAACTGCAATAATAATTGCACCAGCCTGCTTTTTACATCTTTGTTTAAAATATTCAGTAAGCGGTTCTCTACTTTTTTCAGTTTATTGCCCAGGTGAAAGCTGAAGGCAATCGCCATTTGCGGTTTGCGCTGTAGCAAGCGTATAAAATCTTCCATAGTAAAAGCGCAAAGGCTTACATGGCTTTTATAGGCCTGTGCAAATTCATCCTGGTCGTTATTTTTTTCCAGTGTAAGCTGACCAAAAACCTCGCCTTTCTGAATGATTTCCTTTATTACTTCGTTTCCCTGTTCATCAATATATCCCAGTTTAATAAAGCCTGTTTTTGTAAAATACAGTTTATTCCGGTTTTGGTAAGGGAAGTAAATATAATCTCCGCTGTTTGCCTCCAGGTAATTATGAATCAGTCCAAGTTCTTCATACTCTTCATCAGTGATGTGTTCAAAAACATCAAAGCCTCTTAGCAGCAGTAAGGTAGAATCGCAGGATTGATTTTCAGCCAATGGGTTTATTTTTTTTCAAATATAAGTGAAGCAGAGTTCATACAGTACCTGAGTCCGGTGGGTTTTGGTCCGTCGTCAAACACATGGCCCAGGTGTGCCCCGCAGCGGCTGCAGTTTACTTCGGTACGCTCCATACCATAGCTGTTATCAGTAAGTTCTTCTACATTTGCTTTTTTAATGGGCTGCCAGAAACTGGGCCATCCTGTACCGCTTTCAAATTTTGTGGCAGAGCTAAACAATTCCTGTCCGCAGCAAACACATTTATATATTCCGGCCTGGTGATTGTCCCAGTAAACACCGGTGTAGGCTCTTTCCGTTCCTTTTTTACGGGTTACTGTAAATTGTTCAGCGGTTAACTGTTTACGCCATTCAGCATCTGTTTTTGTAACTGCATATTTTTTTGTTTGTGCATGTGCCGCAAACATACTGGCGCAAAAAAATAATAGTGAAATAACCTGTTTCATACATTTTTGTTTTAGGCAAATACGGACATTGATCCCGTAAGGTTTTAATATCCGTGTATCTTAACAAAAAATTTACGCTAAAGTTTGCTTGCCTGTTTATGCTGTAATTTAACGAAACAAGCGTACTTATTCAAATGTCAACATGCAAAATTGATGAAAGGAAACCGGTGTTTAATACTACATTGTCTAGTAAAATGAAGGGCATCTTACTTTATTTACTGAAGAGTTTTCGTTTTTAGTAAAGCCTTTATAAGAAAGTGTGACTTCAAATGCTCCTCTTAATTGCGATGCAGACTTTAATTTACTGATATTAACATCGTAATTAAATCCTAAACCTAATTTGTCGTAATCTATTTTAAGCACGGGTATCAGTGCATCTCTTGAACGATAGAACAATCCGGCCGTTAAAGCAATCTTCTGGCCCTCATCCGTATTCAAAAAATCATGGCTCAGCATTAGTCCACCTTGTATTTGCCTGGCACCTCCCTGCATAAAGTAATCGGCATACACAATTACTTTATTTACATCGCTGATAGGTTTTGAAAATCCAGCATTAACAACATACTTTGGATTGAGCACCACATCGTATTGCTTTTGAAAAGCCACTTTGGGTTTTGTTATATGAAACATGGCTGCGCCAAGATAAAACCTGGTATCTGCACCTGCAACACTGCTGAAAGTGAGTCCTGCTGTAAGATCCCAGTAAGTAAAACCTGTGTTTGTAAAAACCTGTTTAGTAGGATTGGTTGAACTGTAAGCGCCATTTACAAACTGGTCGTCAAAGGTTAGCTGCGACGGATCGAAACGCTGCATTACCGGGCCACCCATAATACCCGCAGAAAGGTATGTGTCTTTTTCTGTGTTTAACGATTTATGAAAGTTCAATACCGGAAATATCTGTGTACGGCGAAGCCTGGAATCACCTGCAATATCGTTAGTGGCCTGCAGGCCAATGGTAAAATAATCGTTTGAACTCTGGCGTACAGATTTCTTGTATTCAAGTCCTACAGCAAACGTACGGTACGGAGTTGTTACACTTTTCCACTGACTTCGGTAAGCGGCTGATATGGCATAATCGCCGGAGAAAATGCCTGCCAATGCCGGGTTTCGCAACAGCGGTATTTCATAAAACTGCGAAAAGTTGATATCCTGGCACAGCGCATTATCTGCACAGTGCAGCATCAATACAATCAGCAGATATTTTATTCTTGTTTTCAAAGTAGAAATTATTTCAATAATGTTGTGTTGCCCTTATATGTATAATTTACTCCGTTATCACAAACTACTTCAGCTGTAAAAACAAATACATCCGAACTGGCCGGTACTCCTCTTACCTTACCATCCCAGCCATACTGTTTATCATTAGGATTGAAATTTGATTTTTGAAAAACCAGTTCACCCCAACGATTGAAAATGCGGAAACTCTTCACAAAGATTCCGGTACCTCTTACCATCAGTATATCATTCAAACCATCGCCATCGGGTGTAAAAGCGTTTGGCACAAATACCTGCGAGTTTTGGCAGAAAGTAGAGATGGAAATATTATCCCGTGCAATACAGCCATACATGTTTGTTACGGTTACCGTGTAAGTAATATCATTGGTAACCTTTAACACCGGCGAGGGACAATTTGTACAGCTGAGGCCTGTGGCAGGCGTCCATGCCCAACTGGCAATGGGCCCGTTTTGTATTACCGCATTCAGGGTAGTGGTGGTACCGGTTGATAAATTAAGGTCGGTACCAAGATTTACCGTTGGATTTGGATCTACCGTAACCAATATTGTCTTTGGTAAACCACTGCATCCTTTAGCAACTGGAGTAACCATAATGTTTCCGGTAATGGGCGAGGGGCCTGCATTAACAGCTTTAAATGATGCGATGTTACCGCTGCCGGATGAAGCCAGCCCTATGGAAGGTCTGCTGTTTGTCCAATTGAAACTGGTGCCTGCAACATTACCTGTAAAACTAATGGCATTGGTAGCAACTGCATCACAGATCCGTTGATCAGGTTGTTGAACCACATCAGGTGTAGGGTTAACTGTAATGGTAAAGCTTGTTGATATGCCGGAACATCCGCTTCCCGAAGGTGAAACAGTAATGGTTGCTGTTACCGGCGCATTGGTTAGATTGATAGCAGTGAATGATCCAATATCTCCTGTACCACTTGCTGCCAGGCCAATGGAAGTGTTATCATTGGTCCAGTTAAATCCAGTTCCGCCAACAATGCTGGTAAAATGTATAACATTGGTTGCAGCGGCATTGCACAGTGTTTGATTGGTAAGCGGATTTACATTGGGTGTTGGGTTAACTGTAATTGTAAAGCTTTGTGATGTGCCTGAGCAACCGTTGAATAATGGGACCACGCTTATTGTTGCAGTGATTGGTGCATTCGTAAGATTGATAGCTGTAAATGATGGGATATCACCCACGCCATTTGCAGCCAGGCCAATGCTGGTATTATTGTTAAACCAGGTAAAGCCTGTACCAATTACTGCGCCGCTGAAATTAATTGCATTGGTTGCAGAACCGTTACACAAATTCTGGTTGGCAGGCAATGCAACATTAGGAGTAGGATTAACGGTAATAATAAAACTCTCAGCACCGCCTGCACAGCCGTTAGCCAAAGGCGTAACAGTTATTAATGCAGTTACGGGTGTATTAGTAAGATTGATTGCCGTAAAGGAAGGAATATCTCCGTTACCACTTGCACCTAAGCCAATGGAAGGATTATTGTTCGTCCAGCTGAAAGTGCTACCGCTTACAGCGCCTGTAAAATGAATGGCATTGGTGGTAGCAGCATTACATAATGATTGATTGGCAGGCGGAACCACGTTTGGTGTTGGATTTACCGTAATGATAAAGCTCTGAGACGGGCCGGGGCATCCGTTTGCTGATGGTGTAACAGTGATATTTGCCGTAACCGGTGTATTGGTAAGATTGACTGCTGTAAAGGAAGGCAAATTTCCATTGCCACTTGCAGGCAGTCCAATAGAAGGGTTGCTGTTTGTCCAGCTGAAAACAGCGCCGCTTACATTGCTGGTAAAATTCACAACATTAGATGCTGCCGCATTACAAACAACCTGGTTGGCCGGTTGAATCACATCAGGTGTTGGGTTTACTGTGATTGTAAAACTCTGCGACGGCCCAGGGCATCCGTTTGCCGAAGGCGTAACAGTGATGGTTGCCGTTACCGGGGTGTTGGTTGTATTGATGGCTGTAAACGATGGAATATCTCCTGTACCGCTTGCTGCAAGTCCGATTGAAGTATTATTGTTTGTCCAGCTGAAACCTGTGCCACTAACAGCACCGCTGAAATTTACTGCGCTGGTTGCAGCTGCATTACACAAAGTCTGATTAGCAGGCTGAACTACATCGGGTGTTGGATTAACTGTAATTGTAAAATTCTGCGATGGCCCCGGGCAACCGTTTGCCATTGGAGAAACAGTTATAGTAGCTGTCACTGCTGCATTGGTTACATTGACTGCAGTAAACGACGGAATATTGCCATTGCCGCTTGCTGCAAGTCCGATTGAAGTATTGTTGTTAGTCCAGCTATAACCTGTGCCACTAACTGCACCTGTAAAGTTTACAGGAATTGTAACAGCAGCATTACATAAAACCTGGTTTACAGGTTGCACCACATTGGGCGTTGGGTTAACTGTAATTGTAAAAGTCTGCGGAGCGCCGGCACAACCATTAATTAAAGGAGTAACAGTGATGGTTGCAGTAACTGGAGCATTGGTTGTATTCACTGCAGTAAAAGAAGGAATATTTCCTGCACCATTTGCCGCCAGTCCGATTGAAGTATTGCTGTTTGTCCAGCTAAAACTTGTACCGCTTACCGCGCCACTGAAGTTAATAGCATTGGTTGATGCACCATTGCACAAAGTTTGATTTCCAGGCTGAACCACATTTGGTGTTGGATTAATTGTAATGATAAAACTTTCAGCACCTCCTGTACAACCATTAGCCGATGGTGTAACAGTTATTAAAGCTGTAACCGGCGCATTGGTAAGGTTGATGGCCGTAAAGGAAGGAATGTCACCGTTTCCGCTGGCAGCCAAACCGATAGAAGTATTATTGTTAGTCCAACTAAAACCTGTTCCGCTAACCGCACCTGTAAAATGGATAGCATTGGTTGCTGCGCCATTACACAGTGATTGATTAGCAGGCGGTGCTACATTGGGTGTTGGGTTTACAGTTATTGTAAAAGTTTGTGAAGCACCCGAACAGCCATTGATCAAAGGAACTACAGTAATTGTTGCAGTAACTGCAGCATTGGTCATATTAACTGCGGTGAAGGATGGAATATTACCCACGCCATTTGCTGCAAGGCCAATAGAGGTATTGCTGTTGAACCAGTTAAAGCCGGTGCCAATAACCGCACCACTGAAATTTATTGCACTGGTAGCAGCTCCGTTACACAAAGCCTGATTAGCTGGCTGTACAACATTTGGAATTGGATTAACTGTTATAACAAAACTCTCTGCATTGCCGGTACAACCATTTGCTGAGGGCGTAACTGTTATTAATGCGGTTATAGGAGTGTTGGCTATATTAACTGCAGTAAAAGAAGGAATATTTCCGTTGCCACTTGCCGCTAAACCAATAGCAAGATTATTATTTATCCAGGTAAAACCAGTGCCACTAACTGCGCCGGTAAAGTTTACAGGAAGAGTAGCAGCACCGGCGCATAAACTTTGATTGACAGGAGGAACCACATTGGGCGTTGGTTTTACAGTGAGTATAAAACTTTGTGAAGGCCCCGGGCATCCGCTTGCAGCGGGAGTAACAGTAATGGTTGCTGTTACCGGTGCATTGGTAAGATTGATAGCCGTAAAGGAGGGTAAATTTCCATTGCCACTCGCTGCCAGGCCGATAGAGGGATTGCTGTTTGTCCAGCTAAAACCTGTGCCGCTTACAGCGCCAGTAAAGCTTACAGTACTTGTTATGGCGCCATTACATACAGACTGATTGGCCGGTTGTATCACATTCGGAGTTGGGTTTACGGTAATGGTAAAACTCTGTGAAGGCCCCGGGCAACCATTGGCTGATGGAGTAACGGTGATTGTTGCAGTTACAGGTGCATTGGTAAGGTTAACTGCTGTAAATGAAGGCAGGTTTCCATTGCCGCTTGCTGCCAGGCCAATAGAAGGGTTGCTGTTCGTCCAGCTGAAACTGGCGCCGCTGACAGCGCTAACAAAGTTTACAGCATTTGTTGTAGTTCCGTTACACAACGCCTGATTGGGAGGTTGTACCACATCCGGCGAGGGGTTTACTGTAAATGAAAATGTTTTTGAAGGCCCCGGGCATCCATTTGCCGAAGGTGAAACTGTTATGGTTGCAGTTATAGCTGCACTAGTAAGATTTGTTGCAGTAAATGAAGCAATATTTCCATTGCCGCTTGATGCCAAACCGATGGATGAATTATCATTGGTCCAGCTATAGGTTGTTCCGCTAACAATTCCGACAAAATTTACAACAGCAGTTGATTGCCCATTACATAAAACCTGGCTGGCAGGCTGCGTAACGTCTGGTGTTGGGTTTACGGTTATGGTAAAATTCTGACCCACACCGGCACATCCGTTTAACACCGGCACTACTCCTAACGTTGCTGTTACCGGTGCAGCACTCAAATTAATTGCAGTAAACGAAGGGATATCTCCAAACCCGCTGGATGGCAAACCAATGGAAGTATTATTATTTGTCCATGCATAATTGGTGCCTGGCAAAGGGCCCGAAAAACTAACCGGATTTGATGCTGCAGCATTGCATAAAACCTGGCTGGGTGGCTGAAGTACGTTAGGTGCCGGATTTACTGTAATAATAAAACTTTCGGCATTACCAGTACATCCATTTGCCGAAGGAATAACGGTTACTAAGGCGGTTATGGGAGTATTGGCAATGTTAACTGCAGTAAAAGAAGGAATATTTCCTATACCATTTGCAGCAAGCCCAATAGCCGGGTTATTATTTAACCAGTTAAAACTGGTACCGCCCACAACGCCGGAAAAGTTTACAGGATTAGTAGCACCACCGGCACACAAAGATTGATTGGCAGGTGGCGTTACATTAGGTGTTGGTTTTACTGTGATCGTAAATGTTCTGGGGGTGCCATTACATATTCCGGCAACAGGAGTTACGGTAATGGTAGCTACGGCATTTACACTACCATTGTTAATAGCAGTAAATGCAGGGATATCGCCACTGCCGCTGGCAGGTAAACCAATAGAAGGATTATTATTTGTCCAGTTAAAAGAAGTGCCCAATATAGAGCCCGCAAATGCTATTGCGCTTGTCTGTGTACCATCGCATAACAATTGACTTGATGGTTGAGTAACGTTGGGCATTGGATCAACTGTAATTGTAAATATTTCCGGTGCCCCCGAACAGGTAAGGTGTGTGGGAGTAACTTTAATGGTAGCAGTTATGGGCACAGTGCCGGCGTTGGTTGCAGTAAATGCCGCAATATTTCCGGTTCCGCTTGCGGGCAACCCAATAGAAGGGTTATCATTGGTCCAACTGAAAACAGTACCCGGCGGAGTTGCTGAAAAGTTTATTGCACTTGTTCGTACACCACTGCACAAAGCCTGGTCTGCCGGTTTTACCATAACAGGTATCGGGTAAATACTAATAAGCTTAATGGCATTGCCATGGCATCCACCAGGCATTATTACATCCATAGTTACATTGTAATTACCTGGCACGGTATAAGTATGTGTTACTGTATCTCCGGTTGCCGTGTTGCCATCACCAAAATTCCATGTAACAGAAGAGGAAGGCAGATTGCGGTTATAAAATGTAAATGTTTGTGGGGCACACCCGGTTGCAGCCGAGTTATCAAATACGGCATCAAAATCGCCGGTTATATTTACTTTCAATGTATCCTGGCAACCGAAAGTACTGAATGGTATCATCTCTACCCAAATAACAGAATTGAGTGCAGGGCCGGGATTCATATTCAGTTGCTGACCTGTGCCCAGTAATATACTATAATCAAAATTCCACCAATTGTAAAACTCAAATCCGGGAGGTGCTGTTAATGTAGTTGCGTTTGGAGGAAGACAATCGTAATGCACTTCTACAGGGCTGCCGCAGGTGCTTTGCACATCTACATAGGCATAACCCCAATGGCCTCGTCTAACACAATCTGCCGTAGTAAATTCCAGGTACAATGTTTTACCGCCATAGCCTCTGAGGCTATAAAAAACAGAAGCCCAGGATTTGTACATCACAGTTGTATCAACAGTAGATCTCATGAAGCCAGGCAGGCCTGAAGTTGCAATATATTCAAATGAAGCACAGTCGATGGAAGTATTGGTAGCCGAATCTATAAGCCTGGAAATAAATCTGGGTTGTGTCCATAGTGTATGGCCCGGGTCTTCAAAAACCACAGCGTAATCGTACTTAATTGAAAAGTTAGTATCGTTTAAAGGAACATGAATGGTATAACTGATGCGTTCGGCTTCGCCGCCAACATTGGTGTTGCCTAGTTTTACGGCAAAATTGCTTCCATCAGGAGGGTTTAGCGGAAACAAACCAAATGGGTCAATGGCAGAAGGCGTTGCCCTGGGATAAACCGTATGCCTGCCGGGAATAGGAGCACTTGGTGTTACGGTAATTACATTGGTATTGCCAACTGAATCTACCTGGCCTGCAAAACAATTCCAGTTGGTGAAGTCGCCGTATTCAAATCCTAAATTATCGGGGCACGGCTCTGCCAGGTTATTTGAATTTGGATGCCATGGGATAGGCGCATTGCCAGGCCTGGCATTTGCTCCGCTCCATGTTATCCTGCCATCAGGGTATAACATACCTTCTTTGTTTTCTTTGGCTACTTTTGCTCCGCCATTTTTAAAGCCATAGCAAACAGAAATATCGGGTTGTGTTATAACCTGCCCCTGGTTATTGATGAGATTCCATTTTTTGTTTTCTAATACAACCGTAACATCGGGCAAGCTAAAATCAAACGCTATGCTATAATTATTGGGGATTACTAATTTGCCAGTTGCATTAATGAAACCCCATTTACTGTTTTTTTCTACTGCCGCTAATTTTTGAGAAAAATTTCTCACTGCATCAAACTCAAATGGGGCAACCAGTTTGCCGCCTCCATCCACAAAAGAGAATTTGTTGTTCTTTAATACAATTGCAAAGCCATTTACAAAAGCTTCAGCTTCATCATACAACATGCTGTCAACGGCAACATGTGTTTTGCTGTTCACAAACCTGAATTTTCCATCGGGTGTTTTAACGGCAATAGCAGTAGCAGCCTGCTTTTGGGCAGCAACTACACAACTGAACAATAAAAGAATAAAAGATAAAAGTATTCTCATCCTGCGTTGAATTGGTTCATCGAATCGACTCATAGCGGTTAGAGGGAACTTTATTGGGGTATTATGATAACGGTTTAGAAGCATGCTTAGTATTGGTGAGGGTTAATTTTTTATTTATGCAGCCTGTTCAATAAAAAAGAAGACCAAAAAAGCGAGCTATATCCGGTTTGTAAAGATAATAAATTTATTTATTTTGAAAACAGGGGGTTGACTCAACAAAACAGGAGGAATACTGTTTTAGTATTAATTTTACCTAAATAAATTCATGTTATGGGAGTATTTGATCAGATAGCGCAGTACTTATACCTTAAGAAAAAAGACCCCAATGCACCCAACACTAAGTGGGTGAAGTATATGCATGGCATCAACAGGCTGTCAATTTTATTGTTTCTGCTGGCGATGATCATACTGGCAATAAAGCTACTGCGGTAATGAAGAAAGATATGTGTAAATACTTTCTGCAGCATTTGCAGATGCGTGCCCGCCTTTACTCAGCAGGTTTTTAAGTGAAGCATAGTCTGCCTTTAACCGTTGATGCTTATCTTCATCTGATAACAACAAATTCAGTTCCCGTTTCAGGTTTTCCACCGTAAGTTCATCCTGTATCAGCTCCTTCACCACTTCCTTATCCATAATAAGATTTACCAGGCCAATGAATTTTATTTTTATTAATCGCTTTGCAATTTGGTAACTGAATGCACTGCCTTTGTAGCAGATCACTTCCGGTACTGCAAACAAAGCAGTCTCCAGTGTAGCTGTACCGCTGGTAACCAACGCAGCTTTAGATCGTACCAGCAATTCGTATGTTTTATTTACAACAGAAGAAACATTGCTGTAAGGTTTTAACAGATCAGCATAAAAACTTTCATCCAGTCCCGGTGCTTTGGCAACCACAAACTGATAATCCGGAAAGTGCTTTGCTACTTCCAGCATGATGGGTAATTTTTTGAGTATTTCCTGCTGGCGGCTGCCGGGTAACAGAGCGATCGTGTTTTGTGCTTGCTGTTGGTTGTTTGTGGTTTGTTGTTCGCTGTTCAAAAACGTATCAACTACTTCCACCAAAGGATGCCCTACATACTCAACTTCGTAATTCCACTTCTTATAAAAATCTTTTTCAAAAGGAAGTATCACAAGCATTTTATCAACGCAGTTCTTTATCAGCTTCACCCGGTTCTCCTTCCAGGCCCAAACCTGCGGAGAGATGTAATAGATAACAGGAATGCCCTGCTCCTTTGCCCATTTGGCAATGCGCAAATTAAAACCAGGGTAATCGATAAGAACCAGCGCTATAGGTTTGTATTGCAGAATATCTTCTTTACAAAAACTGATATTCTTTAAAATGGTGCCCAGGTTTTTGATCACTTCTAAAAAACCCATAAAAGCAAGTTCTTTGTAATGCTTTACCAGTGTGGCGCCTGCGGCTTCCATTTTATCGCCACCCCAGCAGCGGATATCGGCTGCGGCATCTCTTTTCTTTAATTCTTTGATGAGGTTACTGCCATGCAGATCGCCACTTGCTTCGCCGGATATGATATAATACTTCATGCTGATTCTGTTACAGCTATTTAATTTTTTACCCGCTAAAGATAGGCTGTAAAACCGAAGCCGCAATTGGAATGCGGGTATTATAAATGTGTTAATATCACAAAAACATACAGGATAAAGTTTGCATTCGCATAAAAAATTACTATTTTACTGTATATAACCAAACCTCAATAATATGAATACTTACACCGTAAAGCCCGGCGACAGTCTTACAAAAATTGCCATCAAAATATTTGGCAATGCCAACAAGTGGCGTGAAATAGCCGACCTGAATGGAATTGCTGACCCATCTAAAATAAAGGTAGGACAGGTACTTAATTTAATGCCAAAAGTAACAACGCCGGCTGTAACCCCTGCACCGGTTACAACAGCACCGGTAACTCCTGCACCAGTTGTAAAACCTGTAGCAGCTGATGCTGAAATAACCATTTCAGGTAAATCGGTTTTTTACCGCTTCAGTAATACCACCGAGAAAATATTCCTGGGCACATTGTTTAAAAAAGGTATCTCCCGTATCGGCAGTTTTAACACCGAACATTTTATAAAAGACAATGCGGCTTTACTGGCTTCGCTTAAACTCAGCAGTTCCGAAATAACCACTTTGCTGGCTACCTCGCAAAACGAAGGCAACCTGGATTCTATCAATACCTGGGATAACAGTTACTTAAGCTGGGGTATGTTTCAATGGACGATGGGACAACTGACCGATGCAGGAGAATTAGCGGCCCTGTTGAAACTGATAAGCGATAAACAACCATTGGCATTTAAACCCTATTTTGGCGATTTTGGAATTGATATTGCTGCTGGTGCCGGAGATGTTACAGGATTTATAACACTTAATAATGTAGTGCAAAATACAGATACCCGTAAAACTGCATTCCGCAATAATAACTGGGCATTGCGCTTTGCATTGGCAGGAAAGGAACCAGCTATTTGCGCAGTACAGGTATTGCATGCCATCAACCGTTTCAATCGTTTTTATTTTGTACCTGATGCAGATTTTGGTGGTCTTTCTATAAACAATATGCTTAGCTCAGAATATGCGGCCTCACTGTTACTGGATCAGCACGTAAACCGGCCCGGACATGTAAAAATTGTAGTAGCAGCAGCTTTAAGCCAGGCTGGTATAACGGCACAGCAATTGGCAATTGGTTCTGATGCGGATGAAATGAGAGTGATCAATAAATATCTTTCAATAAGAAGAACATTTGGGAAAAGCCCCATGACCAATTCTGACACACGTGCTAAAGTGGTAAAGAATTTTTTAGATAGTGGTTTGATCAGTTCAGCAAAGAATTCATTTATTTCGAACAGGAACCTGAGAAGTTGATTTGACTTTGTTTAATTCACCGTTTTTAAAACCAACGCAATGATGGCATACACAAATGTTGCCACAAATATCCCTTTTGCGGTTTTATCAATATGGGCATTGATGTACAAGGTAAATAAAATGGCATTGGCCATTAATGATAAGGTAATTGCAAGTGTTAATAATTTATGACCAGGCTGTAATACCATAAACTGCATGGCTTCATAAAAATTGAGCGCAGTAAGTTTGGTGTATTTGAATAGAACAACGCCCAGTGCGGGAGCAATCAGCCCCATAATCAAACCAAAAACAAAATTGTCTTTTTTAAATATCATTTGAATAGTTTCTTTTTGTCCAGTAATTTTTTAAGGGTATAGTTAGTAAGGTCAAATTCAACCGGTACCACACTTACATAGTTATTTTGCAGTGCCCATACGTCGGTGTCCTGTCCTTTATCAAAGTTGATGAACTCGCCGGTTAGCCAGTAATATTTTTTACCATGCGGATCCAGGCGCTCATCAAACTCCTCCTTATATTTTGCATAAGCCTGTTTGCAAACTTTAATGCCTTGTATCTCTCTTTTTGGAACAGATGGAATATTCACGTTCAGCAGTAAATGCTTATCCAGTTTATTTTCCAGCACGGTTTTAATAATTTTCCTTGCATAAAAAACCGCTGCTGAAAAATCGGCATCAAACCGATAATCAAGCAATGAAAAACCAATACTGGGAATACTTTCAATAGCTGCTTCCATAGCCGCACTCATGGTGCCGCTGTAAATTACATTGATGGAATGATTGGCGCCGTGGTTGATACCACTGATGCACAGATCGGGTTTGCGGTGTAAAATCTTATCAACCGCCAGTTTTACACAATCAACCGGTGTGCCCGATGTTTGCCAGGCCTCCACATCGCCAAACATATCAACCTTATCCATGCGCAGCGGATTGCCAATGGTAATAGCATGCCCCATGCCGCTTTGTGCTTTATCGGGTGCTACCACTACCACTTTACCAAGGCCTTTGGCAGCTTCTATTAAGTTTCTTATTCCGGGAGATGTAATGCCATCGTCGTTTGTAACCAGTATAATTGGTTGCTCTTTCACTTTCTTCTTTACCATGTACGTTCAATGCTTTTTAAAACTGGGGAAAAAATTGTCTTGCAATACCTGCTTGCCTGAACGGCCAGGGTATCATTAATAAAATTATAAGTAAGGCAATGCCAAAGTAGATCAGCGTGCGTTTGTGTTTTTGCGCATCGGTAGTGCCACGCTTTACCATGCTGCGGCCCACATGCACCAGCAGCCAGGCAACGATCATCATTAATGCGTGTTCAACTGCAAAAAAACGTGAAGCAGGGTCTTTCATTACCTCTTTTGCATGTTGTTTCAAACTTTCAAACCACATGCCTGTAAAATACAGGATGAGGCCCAGCAGTAACTGAATATCGCAACAGATCATAAAGAACAGGCTGAGTTTATTATCGCTGCTTTTGTATTCTTTTTTGGAAAAAACGCCACCTAAGGCAGAAACAACTGCCAATACGCCAAAGATCAAAACTGCCCAACGCAGAATGCTGTGTATTATCAAGGTATAATTCATACAATTAAGTTTGATGCAAAAATAAGGTGTTGTAGCCACGGATAGCACGGATTTAATTTAAAAATCTATTTCAGCCTGCGGCAGAATGGAAAGGCCCGCAGATTTCGCAGATTCCGCTGGGTGTAATTTTCATTTCTGCGACATCAGCGAAATCTGCGGGAGAATAGATTTTTAAATGGTAACAGCTTTTCGTTTAAACCACTTAATTTAGTAAGCACAAAACTAATTTTATGCAAATTACCAAAGCCTTCCTTCCCGCTTTTATATTTCTGATTTCCTTAACAGCTGTTGCACAGCCAAAAACGGAAACAGTTGTAAAACCTAAAGTCGATTCACTGAAAAACATTTCACTGGCCGGCTTAAGTTTCCGCAGTGTTGGGCCCGCCATCACTTCGGGCCGTATTGCTGATATGGCTGTTAATCCAAATAACCACAGTGAATATTATGTGGCTGCAGCAGCAGGCGGTGTATGGAAAACAAACAATGCGGGTATTACGTTCAACCCCATATTTGACGGCGAAGGTTCTTACTCCATTGGTTGCCTGGCCATTGATCCCAACAATACCAATGTAGTATGGGTGGGCAGTGGCGAAAATAATAACCAGCGGGTGGTTGCTTATGGCGATGGTATTTATAAATCAGAAGATGGAGGAAAGAGTTTTAAAAATATGGGATTGAAGAACTCGGAGCATATTGGCCGCATTGCTATTGATCCAACCAACAGCGATATAGTTTATGTAGCTGCTTATGGTCCGCTTTGGAAATCGGGCGGTGAGCGTGGTATTTACAAAACCATTGACGGGGGGAAAACCTGGAAACAGGTTTTAAATGTAAGTGAGCATACCGGTTTTAATGAAGTGATGGTTGATCCCCGCTTTCCGAATATTGTGTATGCGGCTGCCCATCAGCGCCAACGTAAAGTGTTTACATACATCGGCGGTGGTCCCGAATCGGCCATGTATAAAAGTACCGATGGCGGTGCTACCTGGAACAAGATGATGAACGGAATTCCTGCAAGTGACCTGGGCAGGATAGGGTTGAATTATTCCCCCGCAAACCCGGATGTATTGTATGCAGTAGTAGAAGCAACAGAAGGCAAGGGGGGCGTTTTTAAAAGTACCGATCGTGGTGCCAGTTGGGAAAAGCAAAGTGGGTTTTCAACAAGTGGTAACTATTATCAGAAAATATTTTGCGACCCCAAAGACGTGAATAAGGTTTTTGTAATTAACGCTTACATGGTTGTGAGTAAAGATGGCGGAAAGAATTTTTCGAATGTGGGTGAAAAAAGTAAACATATCGATAACCATGTTATCTGGATCGACCCTTCGAATACCAGTCATTACCTGGTTGGTTGCGATGGCGGAGTATATGAAAGCTTTGATGCAGCAGAGAACTGGAACTTTAAGGCAAACCTGCCTGTAACGCAGTTCTATAAAGTTACAACAGATAATGCCTTCCCTTTTTATGGTATTCATGGGGGCACACAGGATAACTTTAGTATCGGCGGCCCTTCCCGCACAACCAGTGCTAATGGCATCTTTAATTCCGATTGGTATTTTACAAGTATTGGTGATGGTTTTGAAAGCCAGGTAGATCAAAGCAATCCCGATATTGTGTATGCTGAGTCGCAATATGGCGGACTTGTTCGTTACGATAAAAAAAGCGGGGAATTTTTAGACATAAAACCCATTGAGCAGGAAGGAGAGGCCGGTTATCGCTGGAACTGGGATGCTCCTTTGCATATCTCTAAGTACGATAATAAGCGCCTGTATTTTGGTGCCAATAAATTATTCAGAACTGATGACCGGGGTAATACCTGGAAAGTAATTAGTGGCGACCTGAGCAGGCAGATAGACCGCAACAAACTGGAGGTGATGGGCAAAGTGTGGAGTGTAGATGCGGTTGCAAAGAACGGTAGTACTGATATTTACGGGCAAACCACCACCATTGCCGAATCGCAGTTTGATGAGAATACCATTTATGTTGGTACCGATGATGGCTTGATACAGATAACGAATGATGGCGGCAAAACCTGGACAAAAGTTGATGGCATAGCCGGAGTGCCTGAACGTACCTACGTAAACCAGATCATCGCTTCACAGCACGACAGGAATGTGGCTTATGTAACTTTCAATCATCACCGCTATGGCGATTTTCATCCTTATGTTTACAAAACAACCGACGGTGGTAAAACATGGAAACCTATTCAGCATAATTTACCCGAAAGAGGCACAGCTTATACCATTGCCGAAGATCATGTAAATGCCAACTTGCTTTTTGTGGGTACTGAGTTTGGTGTTTATTTTAGTGTTGATGGAGGGGCCGAATGGATACCACTTAAGAACGGATTGCCAACCATTGCTGTAAAAGATATCACTATTCAAAAAAGAGAGAATGACCTGGTGCTGGCAACTTTTGGCCGTGGCTTTTATGTGCTGGATGATTATACGCCACTGCGCAATTTTAAGAAAGAAGATCTTACCAAAGCAGCTACTATCTATCCTGTAAAAGATGCGTTGATGTATATAGAATCTTTGCCGTTGGGGGTAAGGGGTAAGGGGTTCCAGGGTGAAGATTTTTTTACCACGCCTAATCCCAAAGTGGGAGCAGTATTTACTTATTATTTAAAAGACGATATTAAAACCATTAAAGAAAAAAGGCGTGAGGCAGAAAAGGAAAAGATCAAAAAAGGAGAACCGCCTTACTATCCTTCGTTTGATTCTTTAAGGCTGGAAGATGAACAACCTGCACCGCATTTATTATTTACAGTCTGGGATGAAAACAACAACGTAGTACGCCGTATAAAAGCACCTGCAAAAAAGGGGATGAACCGGATCGTATGGGATTTCCGCTATGCACCTTTTGGTCCCGTTGATCTTTCGCAATTTGATGAGTCGTTTGTTTTTAGCGCACCTGAAATAGGCTATATGGCCTTGCCTGGCAATTACAAAGTGTCGCTCAGTAAGTTTGAAGATGGTGTTTATACAGAGATGGTTCCTGCACAGCCTTTTAAATCAATAGCACTTAATAATGCAAGCTTACCTGCAACAGATAAAAAAGCATTGGAAGATTTTTGTAAACAAGTTGCAGAGTTAAGGAGAGTGAGTGCGGCCGCAGAAGAGTACCTCAACGAAATGAATAATAAGATGAAATATATCAAACAGGCAGTTATTGAAACACCAAACCTGCCACTTACAGTTTCTAAAACGATTGCTGCTCTTGAAAAAAGATTGACAGATGTAAATACTAAATTAAACGGAGATGCAACTTTGGGAAGAAGAGAGTTTGAGTCTTCACCATCCATCAGCGCAAGGATCGGTAATATAGTTGGAGGGTTATGGAGAACTACTGCTGCGCCAACAACCACTTATATCAATTCATATCAAGTTGCAGCCAGGCAGTTCACACCAGTATATAATGAGTTGAAGGCTATTGGTACCGATATAAAGAACCTGGAAAATATTTTAGAAACAAATAAAGCTCCTTATACACCGGGCCGCTTGCCCGACTGGCAAGGAAATTAAATGTATGAACCACTAAGAACACAATGGTTTTGCACAAAGGGCACAAGGGTTTTTCTTGTGCCCTTTGTGTCTTCTTTGTGTGCTTTGTGGTAAAAAACAAAAATAAATTTGGGTAAACTAAAATAATTAGTATATTTGTACTAATCAAATTAGTTGCACTATGTCATTAGCAGGACAAAACCTCAAATACTTGCGCAAACTCCGTGGTTGGACCCAGGAAGAATTTGCCAACAAGATCGGTATCAAACGTTCGTTGATCGGCGCTTATGAAGAAGAGCGTGCTGATCCCCGGCTGGATGTATTGGAAATACTGGCCGATATGTTCAAACTAACACTTGATGAATTATTGCTTAAAGACCTGAGCGATAATACCGGCAGTTATCTTGCCAGGCGCCGCCAGCAAAAGATAATGACTGCCGAAAGGAATGTAATTCATTTTGTTCCTGTAAAAGCTGCAGCCGGCTACCTGGCCAGCTATGCCGATACTGAGTTTATAGATGAACTGAACACATTTACCCTGCCTATGCTGGCCGGTGGTAATTACCGGGCTTTTGAGATTATAGGCGATAGTATGTTACCCACACCCAGTGGCAGCATCATCGTGGGTGAAAAGATAGACAGTGCCGATGATATTAAAAATGGTCAGGCCTATATTGTGGTAAGCCGTAACGAGGGTATTGTGTATAAACGAATTGAAAAGAACGGCCGAAGTAAAAATAAACTTACGCTGGTTAGCGACAATCCGCAATATCAGCCCTACCAGGTTAATGCCGAAGATATAGCAGAACTATGGCAGGCACAGATGGTGATCAGTAAAGTAGCTACACAGCAACGCTGGGATGTAAATTCATTAGCCAGTATGGTTAATAATCTGCAGAGCCAGGTCAGCACTTTAAAGAAGAAGATGAACTAAAAATTCACCGGCACATTTTAGAAATGATTTGCATTGCCTTTACTGGCAACAGTAATGTTATGCACATAATTGAAGTATCAAGAATAAGTAAATAAGCCATGAACGCAAAGGAATTATTGATATTGAATTTTGAGGAAGTACGGCGCAGGAGTATAAAAGTGTGGAAGAGTATTTCTGAAGAAAACCTGTATTGGAAGCCGGATGACGGAGCCATGAGTTGTTTTCAGATGGTAAGACATGTGCTGGAATCGGAAAATATTTATCACCAGATCATATTGCATCGCGGAGCTCTGGGCGATTATGAAAGTCCGCTTACCGGCAACCCATATACCAGCATTGATGATGAACTGAAGAATGCACAACCATACCGGGAGAAATTCCTGAAAATGATACACGGGCTAACCTTAAAAGAACTGGAAGAAGTGTACATCACCCGAAAAGATAAAAACCAGCACCGTAAGCTCGGCGATTATCTGCTGCGGGTTGCTTACCACGAAAGTGTGCATACCGGCCAGTTGCTTGATTATTTACGCACATTAAAAGCACCCCGGGCTGTAATATGGGATTAACTTTTATCTTTAGCCCCATTTTGATTTCAACATAATACAACCAGTTGGAGTATGTTGAAATCTTAGATGGGGCTATGCCGATTGAAGGTTGCATTTGTTTTAAACATGGTACATCGGTATACCACATAACTTTAGCAAAACCAGATACATCGATTAATAATTAAAAAACACAGTTATGATTAAGCTTCAGATCATCGGCAATCTTGGTAAAGATTGCATCGTAAAAGAGATCAACGGAAAACACGTTATCAATTTCAGCGTAGCCCATTCGGAACGCTTTAAAGACGCACAGGGAAACCAGAAAGAAAGAACTACCTGGGTAGAATGCGCTTACTGGACAGACCGCACTGCTATCGCTCCTTACTTAATCAAAGGAACAACGGTTTATGCAGAAGGTACACCGGAAGCTGATCCTTATACGAACAAGGAAGGCCAGGCTGCAGCTACTTTACGCATGCGGGTTCAAAACATCCAGTTGCTGGGAAGTAACAGGGAAGGACAGAGTTCGCAGGGCGCTGTTTCAAACTCCGGTAATGTAAGCAATGCAGGTATGGGGTCTGCTCCGGTTGTAAGAACGGAACCGGCCAACTCATCTGCTCCTGTTGATGACTTACCATTCTAAAAAATTATCAACAAACAATTAAAGCTCCTTTGAAGGGGCTTTTTTATTGCGCTGTCTTTTTTCAATATGTTTTATCTTGTGCAAAACGAGTTGCATGAAACAAAGAATATTATCACTTTCAATACTTTTTTTCTTTTCTTCACCCTTCCTTTTTGCTCAAAAGAATTATGTACAATACGTAGATCCTTTCATAGGCACAGGCGGGCATGGGCATACTTATCCGGGTGCAACGTTGCCTCATGGCATGGTACAACTAAGCCCGGACACGAGGTTGGAAGGCTGGGATGGTTGTGGAGGATATCACTATTCAGACAATTATATTTACGGCTTTACACATACCCATTTAAGCGGAACGGGCGTAAGTGATTACGGTGATATTTTATTAATGCCCATGAGCAGCAAACCATCGCCGGATAATAAAGTTTACGGATCAAAATTTTCACATACCAATGAAAAGGCGTCTGCAGGTTATTATGCTGTAAAACTGGATGATGATAATATTATGGCCGAGCTTACAGCCACAACCCGGGTTGGGTTTCACCGCTATAAATTTGCAGGAACCAGCAATAACAATATCATTCTTGATCTGAAACACCGGGATGAAGTGATTGAATCTTCTTTAAAAATAATTGACCTGCACACCATTGCCGGGCTCAGGCGCAGCCGGGCCTGGGCTAATAATCAGTATGTGTATTTTGTAATTGAATTTTCAAAACCATTCAGTAAAGCCGGCTTCTGGCAAAATGATACATTGCTTGCCCCCGGTGTAACCGATTTGAAAAATGCAAAAAACATAAAAGCATATTTTCAGTTTGATGAAGGAATGGTGATGACCAAAGTAGCCATATCGGCGGTTAGTATTGAAGGGGCCCAAAAAAACCTGGCCAAAGAATTGCCTGGCTGGGATTTTGACAAGACAAAAACAGATGCAGAAAAAACATGGAACGATGAGCTGAGCAAGATAGAAGTAAACAGTAATGATAACAAGCAACTGCGCACTTTTTATACTGCCCTGTATCATACCGCCATTGTACCAAATGTTAACCAGGATGTAGATGGCCAATACCGTGGCAGAGATAACCAGGTGCATACTGCAACAGGCTTTACAAACTATTCGGTTTTTTCTTTGTGGGATACTTATCGTGGTGCTCACCCCTTGTACACCATCATCGATCAAAAACGCACGCTTGATTATATCAATTCTTTCCTGGTGCAGTACCAGCAGGGCGGCCGCCTGCCCGTTTGGGAGCTAAGCAGTTGTGAAACTGATTGTATGATCGGCTATCACAGTGTGCCGGTGATCGTGGATGCTTATATGAAAGCCATCAAACAGTTTGATACAAGGCTAGCCCTGGAAGCCATGAAAAAAAGTGCTACCTGGAACCATTTGGGATTGCCTGCTTTAATGGATCACGGGCTTTTAGAAATGGATGATGAGCATGAGAGCGTAAGTAAAACCCTGGAGTATGCTTATGACGACTGGTGTATTGCACAGTTTGCCAAAGCACTGGGCAGTATGGACGATTATAACAATTACATCAAAAGAGCACAATCGTATAAGAACATATTTGATGCACAAACCGGCTTTATGCGGCCACGCAAAAACGGTAACTGGCTTTCACCCTTTGATCCACGGGAGGTGAACAATAGTTTTACAGAAGCAAACAGCTGGCAGTATTCTTTTTATACGCCACAGGATATTAATGGTTATATAGACATGATTGGTGGCAGAAAAAAAATGGAAGAGAAGCTGGATAAATTATTTACAGAAAATTCTAAAACAACCGGCAGAGACCAGAGTGATATAACAGGCCTGATAGGTCAGTATGCACATGGCAACGAGCCCAGCCATCATATTGCTTACCTGTACAATTTTACCGGTGCAGCTTATAAAACGCAGGCCATGGTTCATCGTATTCTGAATGAAATGTACCATGATACTCCCGATGGGCTGGAAGGTAATGAGGATTGCGGGCAGATGAGCGCCTGGTATGTATTGAGTGCTTTGGGTTTTTACCCGGTAACACCCGGTACAACTGATTATATTATTGGCACACCACTGTTTACCAATGCAAAAATTCACCTGGAGAATGGAAAGGTATTTGAAGTGAATGCCGATAATTTCAGCAACAATAAATACTATATACAATCTGCCAAACTGAATAACCAGCTGCATACCAGATCATATCTTTCCTATTTTGATATTACCAATGGTGGTAGTATGAATTTTGTGATGGGAGCTAATCCTTCGGCTTTTGGAACGGTTGATTTTCCTTCAACCGCTATTACCGATAACAAGATCATTTTAAATCCTGTTATAGACGGAGGCGCTATTTCTTTTAAAGAGAAAGCTACAATCAGGATTGGTGCTGCACAAAAGGGAGTGAGTTATTATTACACGCAGGATGGAACTGCACCAACCAAATCTTCTAAAAGATATACAGCTCCTTTCAGCATTAATAAATCAACAACCATAAAAGCAATTGCCATTAGTGCAAAAGGAGAAACCAGTTATATAACAACTGCAGTTTACCGCAAAGCCCCGCATAACTGGACGATAAAACTTAATACGCAGTATGAACAGCAATACGACGGTAATGGCGCCAATGGATTGATCGATGATATACGTGGCGAAGCTGACTGGCGCAAGGGCAACTGGCAGGGTTATCAAAAAACAGACCTGGATGCAGTGATCGATATGCAGAAACCAGCTTCCATATCAACTGTAAGCATTGGCTTATTACAGGATACAAGAGCCTGGATCGTTTTGCCCAGGCATATTATTATTGAAGTATCTGTTGATGGAAAACAATACAGCCAGGTTTACAGCGGTGAAAATTTTTTACCCATTGAAGACCTGAATGCACAGGTTAAAAATGTAGAGGCTGCGTTTTCTGCCGTGACTGCCAGGTTTGTAAGAATTAAGGCGTTTCAATACGGCAAGCTACCAGCCTGGCATGAAGGTGCCGGAGGCGATACGCATATTTTTGTGGATGAGATTAATATAAAATAGAGCTGCTGCTTTATTGCAGATCAATCAGCACTTTTGCGTTCTTCTGTTCGGACGAAGAGATAAAAACTTCGTAACGTTTTTTACCTGCAGTTATGATCATCAGTGAGGTATTGGGCGGTATGCGGCCCAGGTTATCGGCTACCATCACCAGCTCATGATGTGGATGTTCTTTATCTACTTTTATTTTTATGCTAACTGGTTTGGCTGAAATACCTGCATGGTTAACCACTAGTTGATTGTTGTGATAAATACTTACGGTATCTCCGTCAATTTCGCCATTATCGTATAATTCGATATTTAACTCTGCTTCCTCAGTTGTTATTTTTTGTACAATGGGGTTGGCTCTTTTTTCAATTACAACCGGAATGGGGTCATTGTTGCTGAAAGTTTGCTCAACAGGTTTTGTAGTTGTGTATGAATTGGATGGTATTGGCAATGAGCATTGATTGATCTCTATATCGTCCAATGCAAAAGCATTGCCACATCCACCCGGTGCAATTGTTCTCATTTTAAGTGTAATGATATCTGTATTGGCAGCCATTACAAACTCGCCGGAAAAGTTTTCCCACCCGGGAACCTGGGCCGGCTTTATTTCGCCGGTTTTAAAACTGCCGATCATCTTGTTCTCTGCAAGTACATTTATTTCAACAACAGGGGCCTGATTTGTACAGCCTGCTTCGGGTTTGCAGATATTCATCAACCAGCCGGAAACGCGGTAAGTGGCACCCGGCTTGAGGCCGGTGACAATCATAATAAAAAAATCTCCGGGCTTTTCTGCTGCATTAATGACCATCATTTTTCCATTTATATCGCCGGGGGTATGGTCTTCGGGGATATTGTGCCATTTGCCGGCAAAGCAATTTTCAACAGCAGTTGTGAAGCTGTAAAAACCTGCATCGGGGCAGGAGCCTGCTTTTATTCTGTAGTTTTCTATATTGTACATGAGTGGGGATGCATCATTGGCCTGGGTTCCAAACTTGAGGGTGAAGACTGGGTCTTTATAGATGCAATCTTTTTTTTGCGCCAGTATGGGTTTACATACCAGCAACAGCAGAATTATAGTAAAACAGGAATTGAGCAATTTCATAAAGAGGTGAATGAGTTATTAAAGGTAGGGTTGATAGTGTTAATGTAGTGTAAGTTGTTTTTGCTCTTCTAAATAGAGCAGCGTTCAATTTCTGTAAACTCTTTTTTTTATTGTTCTTTTTTGCTTCTCCAAAAAAGATTCTGTGTTAATAACCACTAGTTATTTTAATTTTATGCTTTAGGCGGCATAAGCCAGCCTGTTTAGGGCGGTCAGTTTATGACCGCTCTAGTTTT